>Ga0116183_1001251_pt1 | contig 29162 bp, 30 predicted proteins | sample AD_UKC078_MetaG_FD_89753 | JGI IMG/M metagenome (GOLD analysis project Ga0116183, IMG submission 89753) | Active sludge microbial communities of municipal wastewater-treating anaerobic digesters from USA - AD_UKC078_MetaG | ecosystem: Engineered > Bioreactor > Anaerobic > Digestate | place: USA...
ATGGACGAAGGTAACGCTTAACCCCTACAGACAATGGCTATCAGAAAAAATACAAATCCAAGAGAGATGGACTTGCAACCCGAGATGCGTGACATTCTCATGCGTAACGGTATGCAGGCCCATATCCTCTCAAATAGTAACGGGTATCAACTGGCCGTCCAAGGTCACGATTCACCGTTGCTTACCTACAATCTGACAGAGAAGCAGATGCTCGCTCTGACGGATTGGGGCACCAACTACGCCAACAAGAAAGCCTATAACGTCTTCACAAGCATTGTTGGCAACGACTTCTATATGCCCCGAAACTTTGTTCATGCTCGCAACGCCAATGGCCGAGTAGCTATGGGTCTCCATGGCTACCGCATTGGTGCTGGTGAGTACGGCAGGTTGGGATGGCATCCCGACTTCTTGGGCTGGACTCCTCGACAGCAAGCAGGTTGCCATCTGCGCAGAGTAGGTGGAGCCATGTTTTACCCCGGAGCACCTATGGTGGATGAACGTCCAGACAGACGGATGAAGCCTGGTGAACTCCAAAGCGGTGGTTACGGCTTTTACTATAAAGGCAACCAGCAACAGGCACAGGTTCCTCAAAAGGATGTACTTCAAGAGTTGCAGAGTGTCATCACACCAGCCGTCAACCGTCCTCGCAGTCAAGAACCGGCCAAGCCCTATAAGGAACTTATCACCTCACAAGTCTATTTCTCCAATGAGAAATGGCAAGAATGCCTCGCTTCCCATGGCATCATCATCGATGAAAAGGCGAAAACGCTCACCATTCAGTCGAGCAGCACCCAGACCGATATGATTTATGATCTGAGAGCTGACGAACTGAAAGCCTTGACCAGCAATTCTATCAAAGAAGTACCTGTGGCCAAGCGCTTGGAAATCTTGAACAACGTCATCAAAGACGATTTTGCAGACAAGATTATGATGGACATGCTCAATAGCAAAGAGCAAATCGCCATCAATTTGAAGCCCGAAGTCAAGCAAGAGTTGGAAGCCCAACCCGCTCCTGCTGTGGTTGAAGAACAAAACCAAGCAATGACCGTAGAGCAAGACGTCGAAGACCCCAAGGTCGGTAGAGTGCATGGTCAAGACTTGGATGAGAACAAGGGATGGTTTCGTGAAGGAAGACATGGCCGTGAGGTGATGGTGGAAGACATCCGAGTAGAACCTTCCGAACAAGAAGGCAAATACAAGATGACCGCTATCATCAATGGTGAAAGCATCAGTCATGAGATTACTCAAAAGCAGTATGACAAGTTCATGGCTGTGGATGACTATCACCGCATGAAGCTTTTCTCCAAGGTGTTTAACGAAGAGGACATGAAGTCGCGAGGTGACGGTGTAGGGTTAGGAACCAAAATCGGTGCAGCCTTGTTGGCTGGACTTCGCATTGCAGGTGACGTGACCTATGGCGCTGCCGATATTGCTCATAACATTGAACATATCAAAGAACCCCATTCCGGTCCTGAAATCTATGTAGAGCAGCATTGCGCCCATCCACGCCCCTATTTCAAGCCTGGTGTAGATACTCCGATGGATGTTGCCGCCCGCAACTTCGAGGCTGCAATGAACATGGATGGTCCAGACCATCACATGAGTAACGGACGCTAAAACAGAAAGCCCATGAATGAAAACGAACTTGAATATAGCGACTTCTTGCAAAAGCTCAGCATACAAGAAGTCCTGCAGGATGCCGGTTACCAACTTAACAAGCGTGACGGCATCCGCTATCCGTCGTATGTCCGCATCGGAAGCGATGGCTGCCGTGTGCGTGGCGATAAATTCCTTGTTACCCCCAACGGAGCCTGTTGCTTTCAGCCACCTGAACAAAAGAATTTTAACGTCATCAGCTTCATCAAGGAACATCCCCAAATGTTTAGAGACTACAAGGTGGGCATGTCACCCGACCGCTTGGTCAACTTGGTGTGCAACCGTCTGCTGAATGTTCCCATGGAAGAACGCAAGCAGCGCATCTTCGAACCAGCGAAAGAAGCAAAGCCCTTTGTGTTGAGCGACTACGAACTGCACAAGTTCTACCCCAAGGACAGAGACAGTCAGAAGAAGTTTTACGGCTACTTCAAGCCCCGAGGCATAGACCTTACCACGCAGTATGCCTTCAGCAAAGCCTTCTTTCTCGCCAGCAAGGAAATGCCCGATGGCAAAGGCTTCACCAACCTCTCGTTCCCTTTGCGCAAGCCCAGTGAGCCCGACAATGTGGTTGGGCTGGAAGAGCGAAGTCGCCCCAATGCCCAAGGCGTCACCTCCTATAAAGGTATGGCGAGAAACTCCAATGCCGCAGAAGGCTTGTGGTTTGCCAGTCCCCGAGACACCGCTCTCGACAAAGCTACCGATGTCTATTGGTTTGAAAGCGCTTTCGATGCAATGGCCTACTACCAGTTGACCAAAGCGCATATCAAAGACAGCATCCATGGCTACGAGCAGATGCAGAGTGAAGGCACATACAGCGGAGACTCTGAAATGCGTGAACTGGAAGATGAACTGAAGGAACTCAACAAGGCCGTATTTGTCAGCACAGGCGGTAATCCCAGTCTGGGGCAGATGCGTGGAATGATTGATGCCACCCATCAAGCCAATCACCATTTAGGCTTCGATCGTGACGAAGCTGGGCAAACCTTTGCCATTAGTTTCGCGATGACAAAGGCCGACCGCACCTTCAACAGCCACATTGGCACCAACGGCAACTTAGTCGTAGTCGATACTACCGATGGTTATAAGCGCACTGAAATAGACTTGAAGGACTTCTCTTTTCCGAAAGCGATGGATGCCCTGGGCATTGGCCACATCATGAAGTACAATGAGATGGCCATCTATCTCAAATCTTTGAGCGACCCTCAAAACATCTTCTCAGGTGATTGCGACCTCTTGCCTTTTCCTGCAAGTTCAGCCTATGGCAAATATGAATCGAGTTGGCAAGAGCTTCAGAGCTCCAAACAGAGTGGATTGGTTTGCAAGGAAGAGTTGGACGAACTCCGGCAGGAAGCTATTAAGAATGCCGATGCCTACCATGTTGCTTTGAAGAGTGCCTTTGAGGAATATAAGCGGCAAGGTGGACAAACCACGTACAACCCGTGCGAACAGGGATTCAAAGACTGGAACGACCAGCTGCTAGACAAACGCCAATACAGTCAGACCGACCAAGTAGAAACAGCTTTCGACGACGCAGGAAATGATGTAGTCGTGGAACGAGAAGAAGATTTTGAAGAAAACAGGGAACAGGAAGAAGCTGAAAAGAAACACTTCCGCTTCCATCGATAACCCATCAAAAAGTAAACGATGCAACAAGTGCTCAGATATAGAACAGTACGGATAAAATCCCATGCGATGCAGTTTGTTATCAACGAGCTGCCTCTCCTATTGCTTTGTCCCATCGGACTGATTTATGCAGGCATGGATGGGCTTCCGCTCACGAAGCTCGTCCTCGCCTTGACGCTTATTCTTTCCCTTATCTTGCTCTACCGTTTCATCTATTTGAAGCGTATGACCTATAGCGCTGGAAACGAACAATTCGTGTTTGAATATGGCGTATTTCAGCGTAAGGTGGACTATCTGGAGTTGTACCGCATCGTTGACTTCAACGAGCACCAGACCTTTATCCAGCAGCTATGCGGATTAAAAACGGTCAGCATCTACTCTGGAGACAGAACCACGCCCCGCCTTGACATCATCGGTGTGAAGAACGGTTGTGAGTATGTTTCCTTGATACGTGAACGTGTAGAATATAACAAAAGGAGGAAAGGCATCTATGAGATTACGAATCGGTAAAACAGTCGCAGTCATTCTGCTTACAGTGGGCTTTGGCATACAATCAGCCCAGGCACAAATCGTCGCCTCCAATCCTTTGGAATGGATGGCGTTGGCCGAAGGTAATGAGGTCATCAATAAGCAAATAGACAAGCAAATCAATGGGCAGACTAAAACAGCCGCACTGCAAAACGCCATTGCGGCAGAGTTCAACCAAATACACAAGTGGGAAAAGAAGTATAACAGCTATCTGAAAACAGCTAACGGCTATGCTTCTTCTCTCAAAGCCTGCACGCACCTCTACAGCGACGGTGTGCGCATCTTCATCACTTTGGGAAAACTTCGCAAGGCCATCAACAACAATCCACAAGGCATAGTCGCCTTGATGAGCATGAACAACCTCTACATCGAAACGGCCACCGAATTAGTGTCTGTCTATACCTTACTTCGTGAAGGCATAGCCCAAGGAGGAGCCGAAAATATGCTCACCGGCGCAGAACGCTCGAAGACTTTGTGGGCTTTGAACGATAAACTCTCTGCCTTCCAAAAGAAACTGAATGCACTCTATTTGAGCATTCGCTACTACACCATGATCGACGTGTGGAACAGAGCCACCGCCGGCATGATTGATAGAGACAACAGTGAAGTAGCCAGTATGGCTATGGAACGATGGCGCAGGGCTGCTGCATTGACAAGATAAGGAGGAGTAACCATGGCAAGAATATTCATCGTCATCATGCTCATTTGTGTGAGTATCGGCAAAGCTCAGGCGCAAAACGACCCAGTCTTGGCTGGCATGATCTACATGTACACAGAAAAGGCAGAGAAGGAGTTGAAGAACCAGGAGAAAGTCATGCTGATGCAAACCACCGGCCATATATGGACGAAGGAAGAAGTAGAAGCAACGACCGACCTACAGCGAGAGTTCAACAACTACCTAAACTCCTTTCGATCCATCATCAGTTATGCCGCCCAAATCTATGGATTCTATCACGAGATAGACCGATTGATAGACAATATGGGCGGTTTTACCAAACAGTTAGAGGCGCACCCCAGCAATGCGCTGGCGGTAGCGCTCTCTACGAAACGCAACAAAATCTATCGAGAGCTGATTATGAACAGCGTAGAGATAGTCAACGACATACGTCATGTCTGTTTGGCCAACAACAAGATGACCGAAAAGGAACGCGTCGAAATCGTCTTTGGTATACGTCCAAAGCTCAAAGTCATGAACAAGAAATTGCAACGACTCACCATTGCCGTGAAGTACACATCCATGGGCGACATTTGGAACGAAATACAAGGAGGTGCACAACCTCCAAAAGCAGATAAAGCCAGTATCGTTTCTACCTGTTATCAGCGGTGGAAACAATACGGCAAGAAAGTAAAACCATCAAGATTTAAGAAATATGAGTATCTGGAGTAGTATAGCAAAAATGGCAGGAGGTGCCGCTAAAGGCACTTGGGGCTTCGCCAAAGCTGGTGGACGCTCATTAGGAAACACCGTGATTCATCCAGCCCAAACCTTAAAGGGTGCAGGTAGTGCGATGAAAACAGCCGCAGTGGGCGGTGCCACGGGGTATGTAGCATGGGAAAAACTCACTACGGATAAAAGCGTCGTCGAAATCGTAGGCGATGCCGTGGTCGGAGAAAAGACCGTGGACACATTATCCGAAGCAGCCAACGATGTAAAGGAGTTAAAAACAAAGGCTGGTGAAGCCGTTGATGCGGTCAACGGAGCCATGAGCGATGTGAACAGCAAGTGGAGCGGCATGACCAACTTCTTTCGTGGCATCTTCGGCGGCAATGGTGTGGACATGTTTGGCAACTTCTTTGGCAATTTGGCCAAAGGCAACGTGTCGGGTCTGAGCATTGCCGGGTTTGTGGCAGCTGCCTTTCTCACCTTTGGCCGATTCGGCTGGTTGGGAAAGATTGCTGGTGCCATGCTGGGCATGATGCTGATTGGCAACAACTCCAACATGCAGAATATGCTGGGAGGTAATGGTAGCCAGGTACAACAAAGAACGAACGAACAACCTGAGGAGCAACGCCCATCGGGAGGTATAAAACGATAATCAACAAGAAACAAATGAAATATACAGAAGAAATGATCCTTCGTTCTCCCAGTGGCTATTGTATGCCTTTTGAGGAGCGAGGCAAAAACGTAGAAGTAACCTTGGGCTATGGCCAACAGAAGCATCCCGTGACAGGAGAGGCATTCTTTCATCACGGCGTGGACTTCAGTGCCAACCATTATCTGTTGGCCGCATTGGCTTCAGGGACGGTGGCCGGCATTGGCAACGACCAAACGCACGGCATCTATCAGGTGATTCGCTACGGCAAGTACGAAGTGACTTATTCCCACTTGGCCAATGTCTATGTGAACTTCGGTCAGCAAGTAAAGGCCGGCACCGTGGTTGCACTCAGCGGTGACTTGCTTCACTTTGAGGTGAAGTACGACGGCGAAGAACTGAATCCATTGGAATTTCTCACCATGCTCTATGGCAACCTCAAAGCCGTAGAACAGAGTGGTCGCATCGGAATGCCAGAATTTGAAACCTACGACATGGGTATGGCTACCGACTACGACAAGGATCAGAAGGAAATCGAAGAACTGATGCTTCGCTTTCTGCCTTCCTACATGCAGGACCTCTATCACGGTATCTATGTCGTTCCAGAACGAACCGAGAGTTCCCTACGCAACATCTTCAGCCAATCAGCTTCCAAGCATTATTTCTTCGAGGAAATGCCCTCCATTGCCAACCCCTTGGGCATTGGTAATAGAGCGATGCCCATAGCCTGCAAGGTGCAGAACCTGTTGATAGCAGACTTCTTGAATTATCTGGCGCTGCGACACAATGTATATCTCTCCACCTTGGATGAAATTCTAAAAAAAAGCCCACGAGCAAGCCCTAAGTAGTAGCGGTGTGATAGACCCTTTGGCCGAACTGGACATCGATGTGCAAAGTTTCGACATTCCCCGACTGGTTACCGTCTATCCCGACCGTTCCGGCCTTCGCTGGTGGACAAAAGCATGGTTCAACAATCGAGAGGAAGGAGAATCGTCAGTGGAAATCACTCGCCAGCTGGCCATTCTCTTCCTCCAGAACCAAATAGAGAAAAACCAATGGTTGGAAGAATACTTTCCCAAGCAGATGGAAGTCTATCACCACGCCATTGAGCAAACAAGAGAGCAGTTGCTTAATCAAATAAACGTATAACAGCATGAGTCAAATCAAGAACCCGCAGCAGTTTGCTGCCATAGAATATTGCTTGCAGCACTACTTCACAGAAGAAATGGCCCCGGTCATGAAACAGGTGAAGGACGAGCTGAACCGCAAGCAAGTGAAGGAACTTGCCGACTACCAACGCAGTCCGGCAGGTATTCTTGCCGCCGCTAACACAGGCATGGCGGTATCGCCCTTTGATGCGCTGACTCATGTGCAGCTGACTGGTAAGTGGAACAGCAAGACCGTGGAAGACTATCTGCGGATGTGCAATACCAAAATCCAGCAGACTCCCTCCATTCAGAAAGACCTTGCCGTTATGGCAGAAGAATGGCGTGAAGCGGTGGTCAAACAGATAGGCCGACCCAAGTACGATGCCCTTTCCAAACAGCTCGGCGGCGATATGGCTTATGCCTATATCGGTCAACGCATGGAAGACCTGATGGTCAGCAAGCTCGTGAAAGATGGAATGCCCAAATCATCGGCAGAATACATTCTTCGCAAAGCTGCCCAAAGCACCATTTGGGGGCTGCCGCAACAAATGATCAAGTCGCCGCTTGCCCATGAGATAGAAGCCCGAGGCGAACGCGCCTATCGTCCAAGTGGCAAGGAAAAGGTGGCTGGCAAAGCCATTGGAGCAGTGGCTGACGCTGTGGCTTTAGGTGGTGTCGGCACATGGAAAAGCTTCGCCACTTTTGTGGGGAGCGATTTGGCTTTTGCCTACTTGAGCGGTAAGCAGAAAACAGCGACTCCCCAAGAGCAGAAATCCAAGGCTATGCAGGCCGGCCTTAGCAAAGGCGTGTTTGGCAGTAATCAAGACGTGATAGCTGGATTCAGAAAGCAGGCTAATACGCTCAATGCCTCTGACAGCACGACCGTGAAGTCCATCAACAGCCGACTGACGAATAAGCTATTTATCCCTAACCCCAATTTCAAACTTATGGCATGGAACGAACAATCATTTACGCCACCCACTTCGCCCTTCTTGAATAACTTACCGACCATCCCCACCGGGAAACGCGACGAGAAGTATAAGAATGTACCTCTTATTGTAGCCCCAGGGCAGGAAGAAGCTTATCTGAAAGGTGAAGCACAACGCAAAGAGGCGCAGGCTGCCAAAGCAAAAGAAGCGCCCAAGCAAGAAGTAGCTGCTTCTGCTTCACAGCAGGACACAACGCCGCAAGAACAGCAAGCGTCACCTGCAGAACAAACCAATCCAGAACAAACCAATACCAGTGGCTGGGACGGATTGTTGGCCAACGTCGGCCTCAATGGTTTTGGTGACATCACCAAGAATATGGGCTATGTGCTCGCTATGCTGCCCGACGTGTTGGTCGGCATCTTCACGGGGAAGACCAAGTCCTTGGGACTTCGAGACAACATCATGCCAATTGCCTCCATACTATTAGGCATGTTCGTTAAGAACCCCATCTTGAAATGGACACTCATCGGTATGGGCGGTGCCAATCTGTTGAACAAAGCCGGACATGAAGCTTTGGACAACAAAAAGGCTGATGCCTTGGGAACGACTTCCACCGTACAACGAGTGGGAAATACCCAATACAAAGTCTATCCCGATGAACCGCTCAATGCGCGTATCATGAACCCCGTGTTGCAAGGTCACAGTCTCATCGCCACGATAGACCGTGTGCCTTGCACAATACAACTCTCCGAGAACGTGGTGAATGCCTATCAAGCGGGCGCTTTGCCTCTGAACACCTTGGCCAATGCTGTGTTGGCAAAGAACGACCAGATGAGACAGATGGTGGAACGCAACTACGGAGAAGCTGAAAACGAAGCCGTTCATCGCACGAGAGGTATTCAATAGCAATAACTAAATACACGCAATATGAAAGAAAAGAGTTTACAAGAAAAGAACGCAGCAGAGCGTCAGGTAGAGTTGATCACCAGTGCGCTCGGTGATGCTGCAGATAGCAAAGGCTATTGGCTCAATGCCGCAGGAAAGAGTATGCCGAAGTTCTATCCCAAAGGCGTTTCGGTGAGCCCATTCAATGCGCTTGTAATGGGCTTGAACGCCGACCGGAACGGCTATAAGACCAACCTTTACACCCTCTACAACGATGCGAAGAACCGTGGCGAGTGTAAGGGAACACGAGAAAGGCGTACCCTTCAATTGGTACAACTGGAACAAGTACGTCAACCGCCATAATCCCGAAGACATCATTGCTCGTAAGGATTATCTCACCCTGCCCAAAGAAGAACAGAAGCAATACAAAGGTGTGCACAACCGAGAAATCCGTGTGCTCTTCAATATCGACCAAACTTTGTTGCCCATGGCAGACCCTAAAATGTATGAAGCCGTGTTGGCCAAGGATGGTGGCGAACAGATTAAGGCCCTGACTCCCGAAGACGACAAAAAGCTCCGTGGGCATGTCAATGAGTTCATGCAGAAGATGCGTGAAAACTTGGTAGCCGTTCGTGCCGATGGTAGTGGCGTAGCCCATTATGATTCGCAAAAAGATGCCATCTACATGCCTCCGCAAAACAACTATGCCCATTACAACGACTACGTACAGGAGATGCTCCGACAGGTGGTAAGCACCACCGGTCACCAGCAGCGCTTGGCACGTGAGGGCATGGTGATGAAGAATGGCGTGGCACCATCGGAGGATGCCATTAAACAGGAGCGGTTGGTAGTGGAAGTGGCTTCGGCTATTAAGATGATGGAACTGGGACTACCTGGCAAACTCAGCAAAGAGAGTATGCCCATGGTAGATTTCTGGAACCGAGAGTTGAAAGAGAATCCCTGCTTGATTGATGCCCTTGAAAGCGATGTGAACAATGCGCTGGAGGTTATCAAGCGTGTTGAACTGGGACAGAAGGTGGAGTATTCCTCAATGCGCAACCAAGCACAGACCACAAAGATGCAGGAGCAGATGCCCAAGCATTACTTTGTGGCTGACGAAATCAAGCAGCATCCCAACAAGGAAAACCGCATGGTGGTGCTGGTGCGTGATGAGGAACATAAAACTGCCGATGTAATTCTGCCTGCAGGCGCTTCATTGGAAGTCAACAATGAAGTGCCGGGCATGTCGAAAGACCGCATCAAACGTGCCTTGGAACAGGCAGGCTTTGAGACGGTAAACTTCTACAATCCTGATGGCGCTTTAGGTTATCGTCCAGATGACAGTTATTTTGCAGGAAAAGGCATCACGGTGGCCCGACTCAGAAACTGGGAATTGGAAGATGTGAGCAAACTCGATGTGACAGAGGCTGTGGCGCAGTCCAAGCAAGTAGGCTTCGATCGCATTCAGATGTTGCAAGACGACAACAAGCGCTGGGCCATGTACATCAAGCCCGAAGGACAACAGGCTTTCTCCATCTATCCTGATAAGGCAGACCTGAACCGCTTCTTCTCTACGTTGAAGCAGGCACAAGATACCTTGGATAGTCTCCGTGTGGAACTGGCACAGAAGTATTACGCCATGGCCGCCATGAAGCCCGACCTGAAAGTGGACTTGTTCGGCCATCAAACGCAGGACTTGGACATCAACCGTATTCAGAAGGTCAATGTATTCAAGACCAAAGAAGATGTCATTCTTTGTGCTGCTACCATCGATGGTGCTCCCGACTTGAAACCTCGTGCCGTATCGCCCAGTCAATGGCAACGCATGTGGCTGGCAGAAGACAAGAACGACTACAAAACCCATTTAGCTGCTACGCTCTTTGCCGATGTATTGAAAAAAGGACAATCGCTGGAAGAGAATGCCAATGAGAAGCAGGATAAGGAAACTGAGCAGAAACAGGGTGAAACCGCTGTGGTCAAACAGAGCGAAGAGACCAAAACAGATGTCAAAGCTGAAGAGGAAGAGAAGCCTCGTGAGGCAACCATGACTGAACCTTCACCCATACTCAAGCAGTACCTCGACCTGAAGAAGAAGCATCCCGATGCCATCTTGCTTTTCCGTTGTGGCGACTTCTATGAAACCTATATGCAGGACGCAGAGAAGGCTTCAAAGGTTTTGGGCATTACCCTCACAAGAAGCAGCAAGTCCAAGAACCCGGAAGGCAAGCCGCTTGCAATGGCTGGTTTCCCGTATCATGCACTCGACAGTTACCTGCCAAAACTTATCCGTGCCGGTGAGCGAGTGGCCATCTGTGACCAACTGGCTCCAAGGCAAGAAAAGCAAGAAAGCCAGAGTGCGCAGCGTGAACAAGAATCTCAACAGTCTCACATGAAACGATAAGTATGAGCAAGAATCAAGCATACGCCGAGAAGTATGCGGAAGCAGCCATGGAGCAAATGAAGCGCTATGGCATTCCTGCTTCCGTCATACTGGCACAAGGAATACTGGAGAGTAGTAATGGGCAAAGTCAGTTGGCTCAGAATGAGAACAACCACTTTGGCATCAAAGCTACTGCCTCCTGGTTGAATAGTGGTGGCAAATATGCCCTCTATACAGATGACCGCCCCAATGAAAAATTCTGCAAGTACGACACGGTGAGCGATTCCTACGAGCACCATTCACAGTTTTTGAAGAACAACAAACGCTACAGTCAATGTTTCAACCTTTCCCCTGACGACTATAAAGGCTGGGCTAAGGGCATTGAAAGGGCAGGTTATGCCACTGGAGGTGGTTATGCCTCCAGCCTACAATCTATCATCGAAAGAAATGGGCTGCAGAAGTACGACCAGATGGTCATGAGCGAGATGCGTAGCCAAGGTAAACAGTTTGGGGTGGAGCAGAATGCGCGGCAAACGTCAACGTCAGCAGCAGTAGTATCTCCCTCAACTCAGACAATGGTGCCTACAGGAGAATACTCATTTCCCTTAAAGAGAGAAGAGTTCCTTTTTGTCACCTCGCCATTTGGGATGCGAAATGACCCTATGGGCAGCGGAAAGCAGCAGATGCACAAGGGAATCGACATTCGCGCAAAGCAAGACGACATCTTGGCCACGGAGAGTAATGGTAAGGTGGTTGCCGTCAACCATAGCACCCAAACAGGTGGTGGCAAAAGCGTTACTGTGGAATACAGTCGTCCCGATAACACCAAGGTGCAGGTAAGCTATATGCACCTAAGTATTATTGGCGTGAAGGTGGGCGATGTGGTTTCCTCTGGACAGAAGTTGGGCGTTACAGGCAATACTGGCACTCGAACGACGGGCGAACACCTTCATTTTAGCGTGAAGAACATTGCTGCAGATGGCACCAGCCGTGACGTAGATCCTGCAAGCTATTTGGCTGAGATAGCTCAAAAAGGCAATCTCTCCCAGCAGGCACTACATAACGGCAACGACCTCTTGGCAAAGTATAAATCAAGCTCCAGTCCAGCCATTGACACAAGTCTCTCGCCCGATGAATGGATGAAGAAACTCCTTTCGTCGGAGGATAGTAGTGTTGGCCTATCTGGTAACGACCCCGTGATGAGTATGGCAACAGCCATGTATAGCGGTTTGCTCATGTTGGCTGTTCAAATCGACAACCAAAACGAAGAAGAGCAGAAAGCACAAATCTCAGAGTCGGTTTCTAACCGTCAGATTGATTTGAAGTCGCTCGTACCTGCCATGAAGGAGTGTCACTTGACTATCGGAGAAAATGGCAAAGCAGTGCTTCATGCAGACAATGGCACCATCAATGTAGCCCACGAACTGAGTTCAGCTGAAATGGCCAGACTCTCTCAGGTACTTGGCAATAGCTCGCTTTCAAACGAGGCAAAAGAGATGAGAGTGGCCGGCATAGTCAACACTATCGTACTCTCTCAGCAGGCTTCTCAAAACTACGAACAAGGCATGGCCGAGCAAGAAGGCCAGGCACAAAACCTACAGCGGAAATGAGGAAGCTGACTCTACTACTCAGCGTCACTCTTGCCATGCTCTTTGCATTAGGCTTGTTGGCGGCTGTTTGCTACGGCATCTATCTATGGTTAGGTGTATATGCAGCTATTGGGTACGCCATTTTCAACTTAGTTGTTGGGACTTGGCTTGGTATAGAATTAGTACGTACTCGTTGTAGTTACGACTAATAGACGTCTTCACTATTTTGAGTAACCACTAATTAAAGTAACTACTACATTACTACGATACTACACTCTTTGGTCAGATGGCATAGTATTAAAAAACAAATCATAATCAGATGATTAAGTGTAATGTAACAGTATGCGGCACTATCGGTAGAATCCCGGTAGTACGTGCAGGAAGAGAGGGTAAGCAGTTCACCACTTTTGGTGTAAGCGTGCAAATCCCAGTGAAGAATGCAGCCAGTAAAATGGCTGAAGTAAGTGTTATCCAAGATGGTGGATTGAATGCAGACACCAGTGGGTTGGCCATTGGTACTCGTGTTGAAGTTGCAGGCGTTTTGACTTTCAAGAAAAGAGGTGAAGCCCTTTATCTCAACTTGAATGCAGCGTCCATCACACAGGTAAGTGCAGAGAAGTCTGATTCGATTCAAGGCGACATGCACTTCCGTGGCAAACTTGGAAAAACCATTGAGATGAAGCAAGACAAGAAGGGCAATACCTATCTTGCGTTCTCTGCTTTCAGTGCCGAAAAGGTGGGCGAAGAGTTTGCCTTTACTTGGGTGCGCTTCGTCCGTTTCTCTCCCGATCGAGAAGATTGGTTGCAAGAGAAAGCGAACATTGAGGCCAAAGGACAACTTGATTTGTCAGTGTACAATGACAGACTGAACATCGGCTGTCGTTTGTCAGAGTTGGCCAAGTGGGATAAGCAACCTTATTGTCCGTTCTAAACTGAAAGCGTATGGCAGATTATAAGAAATATCAGTCCTATGGCGTAAGTGCCGAGGACAAGGCGTTGGACAAGTTTGCGGAGCTCATGATAGAGAAAATCGAGTCTCTGAAGAATAGCGATGGCTGGAAGCAGCCATGGTTTACTGAAGGTTCGCTTCGCTGGCCACGCAATCTATCAGGTCGAGAGTACAACGGCATGAATGCCCTGCTCTTGATGATGCTGTGCGAGAAGCAAAATTACAAGTTACCTGTGTTCTGTACTTTCAATCGTGCTGTGGGCTTGAACTATACAACCGATAAGCAAGGTGCAAAGAAGCCTATCACCGATACTGATGGTCAACCTCTCCCCAGAGTAAGCATCAACAAAGGTGAGAGGAGTTTTCCGGTCATGTTAACCACCTTTACCGTGATGGACAAAGACACCAAGGAGAAGATTAACTACGAGGAATATAAAAGACTCAGCAATGACGAAAAGTCCCAGTACAACGTATATCCGAAGCTTAACGTGTACCAAGTCTTCAATGTCGATCAAACCAACTTGAAGGAGGCCCGTCCTGACTTGTATGCCAAGTTGGAAGCAGAGAACAAATTGCAGAGACCATTCTCCGGAGAAGGTGAAAGCTTCAAGTTCCCGGCCATGGATGCCATGATTGCCGAGAATAAGTGGATTTGCCCCATCAACTTGGTGCACCAGGACAACGCTTACTTCTCTATTTCCAAGAATCAGATTACGCTGCCTGAAAAGTCGCAATTCAAGGATGGCGAGTCGTTTTACGGCACAGCCTTTCATGAAATGACCCACTCAACAGGTACTGCAGAGATGTTCAATCGCTTCAACCCTGAGAGTGGTTTCGGTTCAGCTGAATACGCCAAAGAGGAATTGGTGGCTGAGTTGGGAAGTGCTTTGGTTGCTCAGCGTTATGGCATGACCAAGAATCTGAAGGATGACAGCGCCGCTTACTTGAAGTCGTGGCTTGACAGTCTGAAGGAGTCGCCCAGCTTTATAAAGACAACCCTCATGGATGTGAAACGTGCTACATCGGTCATTACCCAACGTATTGACGAGGTGGCATTGGAACTGGAGGCCAAACAAAGCCAGACCAATAATAAAAGCGTATCGATGGATGCCGAAGCAAAAGTAGAAAAGCCACAGCAGGAGGTCCCTAAGCCTGAGCTTGAAGAAGTGGTCGCTCGAAGCGCATGGCATCGCTAACAACGGTGGTTCCAAGGTGAGCAACAAAGCTTGCCTTGGAACCTCATTTTTATACGCATTCACACTCACTTTGTGGCGAGTTTCTTCGTTTTTCTCGATGATTTTTAGTACCTTTATGTACGTATAAACAACTTATAGTCATGGAAATAATATTGGTTTTATTGGGAGGCTACTTGCTTTCCAAGCTGTTTAACGGCAGCTCAAGTAAGCCCAAAAGAAGAAGACGAAAGTCAGGCTTTTGGAGTTCGGGGGCAAGCTATTCAGAGTATGATGCTTGGCGGAAATCACACGGCGACGAAAACAAGTTATTCTGATTGCCGTACAAAAAAGAAGAGAGCCTCAAGACCTCTTGAACCTGCCTTGAAACTCTCAGTTGTGGTGATTGCTCACCTTATTTCTAATCTTCAAACCTCGAAAGGAATTGCTTAACTCTGCTGTCTGAGATAGAGCTAAGTGCTATGGGTTTGAAACCTATCTGTTGCTGAACCTGTAACGTTCCCAATCCATATTTAGAGCCATCTACTTGGATGCTTGCAAGCTCATTGGCTGAAGTGTAGCCGTATTCTGTTTCGGCTAGTCCAGCTACAATCGTGAAGAGCGTGTAATCGTTTCCCTCTTGTTGCCCTTCTAACACATACCATTTGATGTTGGCTAGTTCTAAAATGCCGATGCACATGGCTGCTTTACCAAGCCCATCTTGTGAGTAAAGCGGATATTTGGCTAATTGTTCTGCCAACTGACCTGTAATCAATCTATTGTCCATACCTTAACATATTGTGGAGGGATGGTTAGTCCCTCCGTTACCTTAAATTCAAAAGTGATAGTCAATCACGCCACCGATGAAGAGCGTTGTGCTTGGCTCCATTTCACATATTCTACGCATGAACTCGTAGGACTCTTCGGCACTCCGTGTGTAGCCCTCTTCATCCATGTAGAATTGAAAGGAGGTTTCAAGCGGGTTCTTCAGCGCCTTCTCAATTCGATAAACGGGGCCAATCCAATCTTGTACGTTCTCGGTGTTCAGTTCGCCGGCCTTTGCTTGGATGTAGGCCACAAACTCTTTCTTCCACTGCTCGGCTCCACCTTTGTAGAGAAGAGTGTCTTCGTCTATGAGTTCGAACATGCCGCTGGGGAGTGTCTTATTCACCAGAATGTCGATGCATTGTTTCCTGATTTCAGGTTCAATCTCCATGCAATAATCATAGAAGTTACCATCGCCTTGTGTGAGCGTGTCTTCTGTCAAACGTCCTTCGTCCGTTACCTTCACTGTGGTGATTTGGAAAATCTTGCTGTGCATAATCGTATCTTTTTGAGTTAAACTTAAACTTATTCCTTCCCTTATTTTGAAGCCTTTTTCGGCTCCGCTATCGGGGATTGATTTTACGTGCATATCAGACGGGGCGAAAAGAATGAGAGGACAAGGAACTCAACCCGAATTGCGATGGAATACCCAAATCTCTGATTTGCGGAAGGCTTCCGTCCCAATTCTGATTGAGTAGCACAGCGATACTTGGCCTTCATTCGGGCACCGTAACTTTGCACAGGAAAATGAGGACCGGTAGATGGTGGACGATAAACGAAATCGACCTCTAAAACAGAACTTTTCTTGCTAAAAATGAAAATCAAGTGCATTTTCTCAAAACCTCTGCTTCATTCTGGCATAGCCCCACCTATACCTTTGCAGTGTCAATAGTGACAAACAATAATTAAATCGTAACATCATGCCTATTATGATCAATCGTGGGAAAGAGATGCTTCGTATCTCACCCAAAGACAGTAAGAAAATCGAGTACTCAACCAACCAAGGCCGTTCATGGATAGTTCGCTATAGCGGTTCATCGAGCACGGGCGCATTCAGTGACCTGATGGATGCCGGCAAGGAAATCCTCGGAACGACCGATAAGGGGTTGTTCTACTCAACTAATGATGGTAGAAGCTGGATTTGCCGTAAACGTGGATAGTATGAACTTAAAACTGATTATCGTATGAAGAAGTTATCAAATGAATTCATGGAGAAGATTCTCAATGATTCCGCTTGGAAAGAGCTCTCTGAAAACTTTGAATGGACTGAGCAGATGCTTGACAAGCACAAGAACCAAGTTGATTGGAAATTGATTTCCAAAAACAGTAACATCGTATGGACACCCAACATGCTGGAAAAGTTCAAGAAGTTCATTGACTGGAAGGAACTTTCAAGCACGGGGTGTGAAACCATTCTCACGGGGGATATTCTTGAACAGTATAAAGACTATTGGGATTGGTCTGAGCTGTCTGAAAACACAGACCTCGAAATGAACTATCAGTTGATTGATAGATTCATTGACCAATGGGATTGGTCAGAGCTCATTAACCGTTGGCATGAGGATGATCTGTACAACATCGACTTCTTGGAGCGCTATATAGATAAGATTCCATCAAGTAAGTTGCAGGACTCTCGCCTCTGGACAGCCCTTGTTGAACAGAGAGAAAAAGAATTGAAGTTAGAAGTGATTGCGTAAGATGAAAAATCATTTCTATCATCACGCGCCAACAGAAGAGGACATCAAAGAAGCTGCAGATGAACTTGGGCTCTTCCGAAATGTTCATCATTTGTTGGCGTGTGATATAAATGACGTAAAAGTCATTATGAGTGGTGCGGCCAACTTCATTTTGATTGAAGGCATTGGTAATGGCTCGGGACGTTTGTCTAATGCCATAGAAGATGCTGTGATTCGCTGCTGTGGAACGGCCAAACCATATAATCTATTCAGTGCTGACAAGCTATTGCTTCATATTGAATACAATAGTGAGAAACCACTTTTGGTAGATGAACTAGAAGACGTACATACTTTTATGGACATGTTTGAGAAAGAGGTCCACCTCATTACAGACATGGTCGTGGATAATGAAAATGTGAAAGGTGACACTATCATAGTGCGCATCTTAGCAACAAACTTAGCATTAAAATAAATACAATGGCTTTAGAACCCAAACAATTAGTTTATCAAGGCACCTTTGGCAAGGACGACAACCCCTTGCCAAAGGTTAAGTACGAGGACATCCCCAAGGAACGTCGCAAAAAGCTTCATAGAAAATGTTTATACAATGTAGCTCCAGAAGATTTTGAAGAATGGTTGGCCGTAGAACTGGATTTCAACAAATACAGGTATGTAGGCGAAGGACTTGACTTTGAGCATAAGACAAAGAGGCTTGCTGACGAAGATGATCAAAAAGGCCTTGCTCAATATTATCGCGCTGAATACCGTCACTTGCAAGAATTCGCAGTTTGGGAGGAAGAGCATCTTACTCCGCTTGTTAAGGAATTAGCAAGCATGGCGAAGAGCGACCCGCAGTATGACTGGCATTTCCTTTATAAGCTGGAACGCAAGAAGTTAGTTTGTATGGAAGCTTATCTTTCTCATTCGAGAGTCGCAGATGCAAGTGGAGAGTATGTCGGCAAAAAATGGTTAGTGCTGTGTATCAATCTACTTGATTATATTCTCGAATATAAAAAGACAACCAAGGAGCAAATCAAGCAGATGAATCTTCGTAATCTTCACGGTTTGGTAGACACCAATACCATTGAGCAATTCAAGATAGAGAAATATACCAAGAAAGACGGCCATTGCATGAAAACCTTTCATGGAAAAGAAATCTATGTTCGCAAGATGGAGCATCTTTACCACCTAATCCGGCTGTATAAGACGAGATATTGGTGGGAATAGAGAGTGACTAAGTATAAAAGACAAGTAGAATCCAGTATATATCATGTGCAAGTTAGACGAAATATTAATTCGCGTAAGATCTTTGGAAGAACAGCTTGAAGAAAAAGGTTATCATGACGCACCAAAAGTAATTGTTGCCGGCGGCAGAGATTTTAATGGCTACAAAATGATGCGTCAGAAACTGTTTGAGCTATTCAATAACAACAAATTCTTCGCAGGCAATATTGTGAAGATTATTTCGGGAATGGCCGATGGAGCTGATACACTTGCCATAAAATATGCAGATGAGAACCATTTGCCCAAAATCATGATGCCAGCATGTTGGTATTATGACCGACGTAGAGCAGGATTTCTTCGCAATGAAGATATGCTGTCTATAGCTGATGCCTTGGTCGCTTTTTGGGATGGAGAGTCACATGGGACAAAGCACATGATTGAGATTTCACAAGAAAAAGGAATACCTGTATGGGTGTTCAATTATAAGAACAACAAAAGCGAGCAGAAATGAACTATTACGAACGAAACGCAATTGAGCGAATCAACGAGATTACAGATAATTCGGAACTAAGGAGACATCTTCTCTCTGTTGAAATCCTCATCAAGGAACTCGTGGGTGATGACCCTTATCTTTTCTATAGTTCTAGGGCACATAACTATGAGAAGTTCGAAAGAGTTGAATCACTCATTGAGCTTCGTCTATTGATACTTAACAAGATGTTTGATGCGACAGATAGCGAAGTTTACCGCTTTGAGAAGCTGAACGCCTTATTGTTGGAACTTACGAACCAGATGTATGCACGTACATGCTTACTATACAGAAATACACTCAGGAATGCCGATTATTCTTGGGAAGATGACTATGAGGTAGAGGGAACCCTCTCCTGCCATCCCGAGTATGACAAGGATAATAGCAACCAGCACGACACATTGAGACTGGAGGAAGATGACTATTATGGTTCTGATTTCGCATACATGGCTGCTCTCATCTGTGAATATGAAGAATATTATAATGGTTCCTTTGGGGAAAATATTGAAATGTGCTCTATCCAGCACAATTCAGAAAATACGCCAGACATGAGTGACAGGCAATTGGGATGTATCAACGACATGGAGGATGGCACGACATGGGCAGAAGGTTGGTTGTGCCATCCCAAGTTAGAACATATCTGCATGTGCCATGCTGTTCATTCGTTAGTATGCCATCATTCTTTCTCCATTCCAGATATGCTACGCATAAACGACTTTTGGGTAGAAGCAAGCATTAAAGTGCAGCATATTACTGACCAGACAGGAAAACGATGGAAGGATATAGACTATGACTCACAATAGCCTCATACGGGTATTCACTGTAAAAAGAGTGGATATTATCAACTGAAATTCGGCAATTACGTTAAAAATCAGCGTATAAAATAAAGCTTTCACCCTATGACACGATTTTTCATAGGATATTATATACCTTTGTAAGCAGGTGGTAATCATAACTTATGACTATATGAAAGTATATACACACTATTATAAGCTGAGCGACAATGAAGGTTTGCGTTGGCGGACATTGCTTCAGTTCGGTAATTCATTTGAAATTATCGGATCTGTTGTGATGAAGAATCCTGGTTCATCAAAACCAAAGGGCTCAAAAGAAATTGAGGATAAATTACATTTGTCTTCTTTATCAATGTTTGATGATACCAAAGACCCTTGGTATGAGTTTACTACTGACGACACCATGCGTAAGGTTGCCGTATTATTTGCATCTTATTATGGTTATAACAATGTGAACAAACTTAATGGAGTTATCCAAATATTTAATTTGTTCTACATTATGGATCCTAATGAGCAACGTGCAGAACAGAAAATGAAGAATGCAGGCCTTCCTGCAAACTTCCATACGCCACAAGATCTTCTAAATTATGACATCGAGAAATTACAAGCTCCCGTTTATCTTGGTTTTGGGGATTTGGCTTTTACTGATAGGTTTAGGGATAGCGCTATTCGCTATTTCAAATCGGTAATCAACAGTGAAAAGAGACCGGCTTATTTGAATGTAAATTTTGAAGAAAATAGTTTCTATCATCCCCAGTACCTCTGCGGTAATGGATGCAATAACAATACATCTATCTATATCAGAAGTAAATTTAAGGCGTCCCCTTTGACTGATGAACAAATCAATAATGGCGTTCCTTTACCAAAATTGAAACTGTCAAAAGAAGAACGACTGAGTTTAATCCATGATTTAAGTGAATGTTACCCATCACATGGACTTGATGCCTTTCAATATAACCCCAAGGATTTCAAGACCATTAGATTCTGTATGCCTTGCGGCTTACAATGTACGGTCACAGCTATAGGCGAGGGTTATATCGGTATTAGGCATATGGAAACGCCGAAAGGTTTTAGTTATTGTAAAGACAACTACGAAGACAAAGAGTGGTTGGACTATCTTGTTTTAGGTGAGTTGGGGTTTGAGCGCAATGCTAACAGTAGTTTTTGGATTGGCGTTAAGAGCTTAGACTATTTCACTGATGCGAATGCCATCATTCAATTCATAGAAGATCTCAATGGACACCAACTTTTTAGCCAAAATCCCTTGCAACGTCAGGCTTTTCTTCAAAATATAAAGGCGCATAATAGAACTTCAGAAAATCAATAGCGTATGGCAGCAAATATCTTTGGCCGTTACGTATGGCTGATAGGACAATTCAGGCGATATGGCCGACTGACCTATGAGGAGGTGAATGACCTCTGGCATAGAAGTGGATTGAGCTATGGGGACGATGATGATCTCGCCCTCCGCACTTTCCATAACCATCGCAAAGCCATCTTTGACATCTTTGAGGTGGAGATTGCTTGCGACATCAAGGGTGGTTATAAGTATTACATCGACCATCCTGAGGATTTGGAGAAAGACAATCTTCGCATTTGGCTCATTGACTCCTATACGGCCATGAACCAGATTCAAGCAGATAGGAAACTGAAAGGACGCATCATTTTCGAGAATGTACCTTCTGGTCATAAATGGCTTAACGTCATCACCGATGCCATGCGCAACAATCAGGTGCTCAACGTCACACATCACGGCTTTGGGAAACCCGAACCTTGGCATTTCGACATAGAGCCTTACTACCTCAAAGTGGTCAAGCGTCGGTGGTATGTGTTAGCCCGCAGTCCGTATTATTCCAATCGGAACCAACAAAAGAATAAAGCAGATGGCGGCGACCGCCCAGAAGATGTATTCTTAGTCTATGCTCTCGACCGCATTCTCGACTGTCATCCGACAGGTTCCACCTTCCTCATGAAAGAAGATTTCGACATCGACGAATATTATCGCGGATGCTGTGGAATAATCCGTACCAACGAGGAGCCGGTAAGAGTTGTGCTGAAAGCCTATTATGGTGGTCCTGATTATCTTCGTACACTGCCAATACATGAATCACAACGTGAATTGGTAGAGCTGAAAGACGATGAAGCAATCTATTTTGAGTTGACCGTGCGCCCAACCTTCGACTTTTATCAGTCTTTGTTGGCACAAGCCGACCAAATCGAAGTACTTGAACCAGCATCGGTACGCAATGAAATGCGCAACTTTGCAAAGAACCTAATGTCGTACTATAAAGAGGAAGAACAATGAAAGACGGATTAAATTTTATAGCCATCGATTTTGAAACAGCTACACCAAAACGTGCCTCCATCTGTGAGGTGGGTATCTGTGTGGTTCGCAATGGTGAAGTAGTAGAAACGCGCTCATGGTTGGTGCAGCCAGAAGAGAATCTCTATAGCTACTGGAATATGCAATGTCACGGCATTCGTCCAGAAGACACGGAAAGCGCTCCTTCTTTCCCAGAAGTATGGGAAGAGATAGAGCGCTTGTACCTTGATGAGTTTGATACCTTCGTGGCGCACAACGCCCCCTTCGATCGTAGCTGTCTTGAACATTCAGCCAAGCTCTACCGCTTGCATTTGCCGGAAATAAACTGGCAATGCTCGTTGAAAACAGCAAGACAAGTGTATGACTTCGGGTGCAATACGCTCGGCTACCTCTGCGAGCAACTGGGCATTCCTGAAGGTACGCACCATCGTGCTGGGGATGATGCCGAAATGTGCGCACGACTGTATCTCAAAGAATTATGTGATTCAAATAATATCTAATCAAGCAAATTATGAAGAACCCCGATTTAGTACAATCCCTTAGGCAAATCTTCCTACAAGACGAGTTGACTTTCATTATTCCAGCATATCAACGTGGCTATAAGTGGACAAAAGAGCATGTTCGTCACTTGCTTAATAGCATTGAGAGCAAGTTAATGATATGTCAGAATGGTGATCAATATTTCTGCCTCCAAAATATCACACTTTGTGATTCAGAGGAAGGATTACGTGTGGTTGATGGCCAACAACGCTTGATAACCCTCACTCTTATTCTATCTCAACTGAAAGTGAAGATGAAGAGTCGTATCAAATTCCCTACAAGAGAAAAGACAGAAGCATTTATCAACAACCTCGTTTCCAATCACGAGTTGAGCGAAGCTGACAGTTTGGACGAAGAATACATTTCTGAAGCCGTACAAACAATCCACGAGTGGTTTGAAACGAATCAGCTATCATTGGATTTATTTCTTGATCAAGTTAAACTGATTGTCAATATTGTAGAGAATGAGGCAACCACAGAGGAACAAACCTTTGCAAATTTGAATGGTGTCAAGTCTGAGTTAGATGGGTCAGACCTTCTTCGGGCTATCTTTATCACACGATGCGAAACTGAAACGGAAACAGAACGTCTATTAGGCGCAGAGTTTGATGAAATGAACAAGTGGTGTAAAGAGGAAGAAAACCGCAAATTCATTACCAAACTGGTTGAGATAAACAAGATAGTTGAAACCCCTGTAGATAAACTTGGATCATATCATGCCAGAATCACATTTGACGAGAAACGTTATCCTATTGACCTTATATATAAGCTATTCTTTGTCCTTAATCGAAATGAGAACGAGGAATACAACTATATTTTCTTTGAGAAGTTGCTTTCAGAGGCCAACTGCAGAAAGGTATTAGAAGAATTACGATTATTATTCTCCGCTCTTAAAGTGTGGATGAAAGATAGAACAATATACCATTTTCTCGGTTTTCTGATATTCAACACCAAGGGAAATAGTTTTTCCCAGATATATGAGTGGTGGAAAGCAGGTCGAGACCAGTTCTTGTTACAAATAAAATCCGCTATTCGCAAATATCTGAAAGCTGAGTTTAGAGAAGACTATAGCCTTGCTGACTTAGGGAATGAGCGACATCCGTGGTATCTTGGACATTTTGATGATGATGGCAGAATGGGTGTACTCATCCACATCCTCATATTGCAAGATGTTCTTCTTTGTACTCGTCATCCTGAAGTGGGATATCTTCCTGTTGACTATTTCACAAGAATGAATGATGACGTAGAACACATAGCCTGTCAAACGCCCAATGAAAAGGATTCAAACGACCAGGAACGTTGGCAGCTATATGTTGATGCCATGAAAGATTTGGCCGTTAGTATGGATGACAATCAATTGAGAGAGGATATTCGTGCATTAGAAAACGCCTCTAATGCGGAAGATGCGATGTCTGTCATCAACAAATACGGACTCAATAGTGCCGGCAATCTCGTTCTTCTTGAAAAGGGGCTGAACCGTGGATATGGCAATTCCGTTTTTGAGTCGAAACGCGAACAAGTTATCGAGGCATATTTTCAAAATGGCAAACACCGCAAAAGATATATCCGTCCATATACGCTAAAAGTCTTTCTGAGTTCTACTAATAAGGGCGAATTATCACGGTGGACTTTTAAAGACATCATAAACAACACACATCACCTGTTTGAGGAAACTAAAAATTGGATTGAAGAACAATGAACAAAGAATATAATATCAAGAATCTACTTCAGGAGCACATCATCATCGTTCCTGAGATGCAGAGAGATTACGTATGGAGCGTAACCTCTAATAATGTGTACAAGTTATTACAGATTATTCGTGATGGTAGTACTTCAAAAACCAATATAGGCTTCATCTACGCTTGTGAACAAGAAGGGATCTTTTGCCTTATTGATGGACAGCAACGATTAACGACATTGGTATTATTGGCCTTTTATTTATCTATAAGAAATAATGGAAAGTATTGGGGCGCATTTCAAGAAATGATTGCACCTAATATGAATCTACGATTCACATATCGTGTGCGCAAGTCTGCAGAGCAGTTTATGAAAGACCTGTTTCTGTCTGAATCATGCCCTTCATTTGACGATATACGAAATCTATCAGCGAAAAAGTGGGATAATGATACCAGCGTAGAGAACATGATTGAAACCCTTCACATCATTGATCGCTATGTACAGATGAGCATATTTAGCAAGAATGAGCATACACTCGACTTTGAAACGGTTATTCAGAATGTCAACTTCTACTATACCGATATTGAACAAACCGTTCAAGGACGCGACATCTATATCACAATGAATAGCTGTGGACAGCCTTTAGCGAAACATGAACGCCTCAAGCCTTATATTATCGCAGGCAATGACAGTTTAGAGAAAAGTAGAACTTGGAACACATGGGAAGATTGGCTCTATCGCCGAACAAAGGAGTTTCAGTTAGATAAAGGTGCAGTAGATATAGCCATGAGCAATTTTTTGCGCATTGTGTATGAACTTAAAACAGCCAAACAAATCACCGACAATTGGGAAACAGCAGCTGAATCAGTACTATGTTATGAGGATGTATGTCTCTATTTTGAAGCATTAATTCGCTTGTATGAGTTCTACCCTAAAAGGGTAATGGAGTTGTTCAATCCTGCAAAGACGAAGGATAAAACGCTTTACTTCAGAGCTCCAAAAGCCTTACTGCAGGTTTCATACTTGATGCCAGAATTCCAATCAGGTGAGTTGGACAGAATGAATCATTTAGTAACTATGTGCCTGAAAGCAAAGCGTATGAAAGATGAGGATTTGCTTCTATTCTTGCGTAGATATAGAGAATCTCAACTTGATCTGTACTCTTTTGTAGACAGATATGCAAACGACAGCATTGTTACCTCGTGCTTACATTCACACGAAATCAGAAAGATACAGATTGTCCAGCATGGTACAGATAAAACAGAGCAACTCTTACTCAAGGCTGAGAACTTGGATTTATTCTACACAAAAGACTATTATTGCCTCTTGAATGCGTTGTGGAATGAAAAATTCTCAGGTAGTCCATTGATATGGTCAAAAGAAGATGATGCTGTCTTTGAGAAGAGAATCAATACGTTTAGGTATGTTTTCGAAAAGCGCTACATGGCTTTGAGTGAAGAAGCACAACAAAGTTGCGTAAGCAATGGACTTATAGCCCGATACCTACTTTCTCTTGACGATTATGACTACTATAACCAGGATGGGGCGTGTAGGGTCCTTGGTTTTAGAGGAGATTGGGGACGTAAGTTGCTTACGAACGCATACTCATGTAAAATAGTTTCGCAAATGGTTGATAAACTCTGTGATTATCCACCTAACGACATTTATGAATCTATGGAAAAGCAGATCGGATTAACCGTTGCCACTTATCCCGATCATCACGATGCACGTTATTATATTCTGAAATACCCCAATTCACTACAAGCAAGAAGGGGTGGATATAATAAAATCTGGTTGGAAAATTGTTGGGACAGGAAGAATTGGAGCACCTACTATGTAAGTATTTATGCTACAGAAGAGAAGTGGAGTGGCTACGGCATATCAATGTTCGAAAGTCTTCTTGCTCATGCATCTCAGTACAGCATTGACTGTTGGGAACCGAAACTGTCCAATGGAATTGAATTTAGAAATGGTAGAGACCGTCATGGTTGGAGAATCTACTATGGAAAAAACGCATCCCGGGAAGCTATTTCAGACTTTCTTCAAATATTAATTACCAACAATAATCAAAAAATGGCTATATCACCCGCAAAAGATGATGACAATTTCGTCTTCGTTGATGTTATTGGTGGATATGATCTCATAGAAGCAGGGGTACTTCTCCTTGAGTACTTGAAGGATTACCCTCAAACGAATTAAAGTCTCACTTATTTGAAATATAGATTAAAAGCATTATGAACTATAAGAATCAACAATATGCACGTCAAGAAGCACTCATCAAGGAACGGGCTTTATTTGATGGTGTGACTGGTGGCGGGCGTTTTATGGGTAAACCACGTACATTTGTGCTACAGGACCCAGAAGCAAATTTATATGCCCCCATTCGAGAGTATGTAAAGGCTTACTTTGCTGAGAACGGCATTGATTGGTGGCGTGGAAATGGCCCATCTGGGCATACATTATCATCGCAGATAGCATGTCTCAATCACTTGATCCCTATCATGAACGATGCACAAGCTGTACTATCTATGATAAATGGCATTCGAAATGAGTTTACAGAAGTACTTCCTATCAGTTGTGACAAGCATCCTGCCTATATTTCCATTGAAGTGGTCAGCGATTCGGATCATTTGAATGAGAAAAGTTCAACTCGTGGCGCAAATTGCACCTCCGTTGATGCCTTGATTATGGCGAAAAATCAGTCAGGGAAGATTATTCTCATTCCTATTGAATGGAAGTACACTGAGTCTTACCCTACGTTTGACAAATCAACAGAGGGTGAAATGAAACGAAAAGGAGAGGAACGCCAAAGACGATATAATCAACTAATCCAGGAATCAAAACAGTTGAAAAGTCTGGAACTGTATGAAGGTAGCGTTTACTATCAAGAACCATTTTACCAACTTATGAGGCAAACACTATGGGCAGAGCAGGTCATAAAGCATAAAGATACAGAATGTCTCAAAGCTGATGACTACTGGCACGTTCACATCGTGCCAGCAGCCAACAAGACGCTTCTATCTTGCAAATACAAAGTGTCTGGGCAAAGCATGGAAGAAACATGGCGAAGCATGTTGAATGACCAAAGCAAATATTCCATTGTTGATCCATCAGAACTGTTTGCGCCATTATCGTCGAAGGAAGAATATTCTGCTTTGGTAGAATATCTTAAAAACAGGTATTGGTAATTTGTAAATAAGGGGCCGACTCATCACGAGCCAGCCCCTTCTTGATTGTTTCACCTAAAAATCATTAGAATGAAGTGTTCACTATTTGTAGTCAATACTACAAGTAGTATAAGCATACTTTAGTCTGACGATTAGCCTCTGTAGGCTTGTATTCATCAATACCACCTTCGCTTACTTTGCTGATGCGATTGCCATCTACTCCACGCTTAACCAGCTCTTTGTAGATGTAGTCTGCTCTTGAAGCGCTGAGCGAATTATTGATAGGTACAGTGCCGGTTGCACTATCGGCAGCACCTGTAACAGACACCCTCAGATGGTAGGCTTTAGCCACTCGCGCTAACTCATCGAGATTGAGCAGCTGCGAGGATTCTGTCAGGTCAGAAGTGTCAATCTTGAAGAAAAAGTAGATGGGCGAACCAATGCACTTATTCCCTGAAGCCATCAATGAAAGGTAGTCACCAGAAGCGATGGTGTCAGCGGGACTGTTCACATGCTCAGTGGCAGGCTTTGTGGTGGATTGACCATTCCAACCACGATTGGCCAAACGAGCACGAAGTGAGTTCAGACCGCTGTAGTCATTTCTTGGGTAGCCATCGTTTTCTTCATCGATGGAGGTATTCAGCTTGTCGCCATAAGTACCAAGTAATCCTTCAATCTCCAAGATTTTCTTCAATTGAGAAATCACGTTCGTATCGAGCGAGTGTTGCTTGCTGAGACTGTGATTCTTCTCACGAAGCGCATTTGCGTAGTCAATCAGCCATTGGTTTTGTACTATGTAAGGCTTGGCATCTACCACCCTTTGCCATCCTGCTTTGCCGATATTGAAAGTTATACCAGCTGTTAAGCCAAGAAGATGGTCACCTAACTCCCGGGAAGCGCCGCGGCCGTCGAAGTCTTTGAATGTAGTGGTGCCACCAAGTTCCATGGTTAAGTGTATCTTTTTAGCCAGCCGGTATTGTCCAATCACACCGTAAGAGAATGCGAAGGAATGATGTCCGTTCGATTCGTTATGCAGAATCCCAAGCCCTACATAGGGTATAAGATCAAACCTCGGACGGTCTCGTGCGTTATAGATGTGAAGCGTGATGTTCCACATCAAATCCCCATGCAAGGATTGATAGTCGCATGTCTGCAACTGGCTATCCTTAAACTGGAATCCTTGAAACGATACACGAGAACCAACCGTTGGAGAGAACCATTTACCAACCGAGACTGCCAGTGTCGGTTTCATCCTGCCAAACAGATCTTCACATCCCAGCGGACTTCCAACGAAAGCAGAAGTGCCACCTGAAACGTTGAAGAACCAGTTGGATTTCCATTTGGAATGTGCCACTTCGTTAGAAAGAAGTGTCGGCTCCAACGGTTTCAATAATTCCTCCTGATGTAGGAGGTGCGTTTGCTTGATGCTGTCGGTAGGCAACACCGCACGCGCATTGATTTGCCCTTGAAAAGAGAAACCAAGTGTCAGTATGAATAATGTCTTTTTTATCATAA
>Ga0116183_1001264_pt1 | contig 28998 bp, 27 predicted proteins | sample AD_UKC078_MetaG_FD_89753 | JGI IMG/M metagenome (GOLD analysis project Ga0116183, IMG submission 89753) | Active sludge microbial communities of municipal wastewater-treating anaerobic digesters from USA - AD_UKC078_MetaG | ecosystem: Engineered > Bioreactor > Anaerobic > Digestate | place: USA...
ACGATGTAGTAGGGGTCCTTCTTCAGCTCCAGGATGTCCACCGGAGGGCTCTCGGCGATCCTGGGCTTGGGCTTCGATCTGAGGAGACGGGAGATGCTCATATATCACGGGACGAACTTTCAGACCATAAACTCTTCGGGCCCCGCCGCAGAATGGTTCCCCCCGCGGATCCGAAAGTTTGATCCCTTTTGGAAAAGAACCCACCAACGTGTATTCAGCAGCGGTGGTGGGCGCAGGTCCCGCCGGAAGCACCGCGGCCCGCTTTTTATCGGAGATGGGCCACAAGGTCCTCCTCATCGACCGAAAAGAGGTGGTGGGGGTCCCCAAGCAGTGCGCCGAGGGGCTCTTTGCCGCCTGCTTTCCGGAGTTTGAGACCGCCGTCGGCGACTTCATCACCGGCAAGGTCCCCTACCTGGAGGTGGTATTCCCGAACCGTGCGAGCTACAGGGTGAGAGGAGAGGTGTTGATGCTCGATCGGCCCCGCTTCGACCAGCATCTCCTGAGGCTGGCGGAGGGTGCAGGCGCTGAAGTCGCCCTGGAGGTCGAGGAGATCGACCCCGAATCCGGCGTCCTCCGCCTCCGGGGGGGCGAGGTCGTCAGGGCAGAGGCGATCGTGGGGGCCGACGGCCCCGCCTCCAGAGTCGGAAGGGCGATCAGAGCCAGAAACCGGCTCCTTCCCGCAGCCCAGGTGGAGATGACCTGGCCCGAAGACGACGCCATATACGCCATCATCGACCGCGACCTCCCCTCCGAGCCCTACTCCTGCTGGATCTTCCTCAAAAATGAGCGCGGCACCGCCAACGTCGGCTGCTTCGGGACGGTCCCAACCCTGGAGGCTTTCATATCGAAGTACAGAATCGAGGGCGAAATCGTCGAGAAGAACGGCGGCGCCATACCCCTGGGCGTCGCCGAACGGCTCCAGCGGGGGAGGGCCGTCCTCATCGGGGACGCCGGAGGGCTCACCAACCCCTTCACCGGCGGTGGCCTCTACCCGGCGGCCCGGTCCGCCCGGATCGCCGCCGAGGCGATCGACCGCTTCCTCCGGGGAGAGACGAGGACGATCGAGTACGAGGCGAGGATGAGGAGGGACGTCGTCGCCTCCGACCTCCATCTGAAGGCGAGGGACGCCCTCGCGGCCCTCTCCAACGACGAGCTCTGCCGCCTCGGTACCGCCACGGACGGCCTGGTCTTTCCCGGCCTCAAGTTCACCGCCAGCCCCTGGCTCGTCCTGCGGAGGCTGCGGCATCCGGGGATCGCAAAGCCGAAGTACGCACCCCTTCTGAAGCTGCTGTTCAGGTACTGCCTCGCGGGGAAGGTATGGTGATAACAGGAGTGAGAAAGAAATCGATTCTGATTTTTGGAATGCCCCATTTGATCCATCCTGCTGTCAAAAGTGGCCACTGAGAAGCATCTCCAAAAACACCTCGCGAAATATCAACAAAATCGAAGAGCACCACCTTTCGCCTTAATCGCGAATCCAAGTCCGAATACCGTGTGAGGATGAAAGCCTTATGATGATTAAAGTTGGGAGCTTAATTATTGGTACGTGTTTAGCTCCTATCTAAATCCATGCGAATTGACCTAGAATCCACCTCGACCAGAAAAATTATATAATTTGTTATCAATATCATCGTGTTGGGAGTATGCACGAAGAAGAGATTATCAAGCAACTTAAAGATGAGATGGAACGATTAAAGCGCGAGAATGAGTTGCTTAAAGATCATATCGCGAAACTTGAAGCCCGATTAGCCAAATATGAAAATGCCCATACACCGCCGAGATTGAAACGTGGTCGCAAAGGCAAAAAAGAGTATAAAGAAGGGGAATAAAGGGAAAACAGGCCAAAAAGTGGGTCATAAAGGGGTATCAAGACCTCTTGCAAATCCAGATAAACAAGTTGAAGTTACCGCAGATCGATGCCCAGACTGTGGAAATAAGCTCGGCGATCCAATTATTGAAATCGATAGTCGTTGCCTTTTAAAATCAGCTCATTATAGCTTATATTCTCAGATAGGATAATATTTTTATATGTAGTATTTATACTTGTCAAAACCTATAAATAATAGCACAGATTATTACGAATATTCTAAAACAATGTTAAAAACTTGATAGAATGCGCGTATATTCAGGTGGTTCGTATGATTAATCAGTTTATATTCGATCAGGATTCGGAGGACTCGTGTGAATCCGGATTCCGCCAGATCTTCGAAACAGCTTGTGCATTCGAGAAGTTCTACGTTCTATCTACGGCCGTCGAACACGAAATTTTCGATGCCCTGTCAGAACCGAAAACGTCTTCGGAGCTGGCGGATCTGAGAGGTTTGCATAGGGATATGACGGAGAAGCTCTGCCGCGCCATGACGTCAATGGCTCTTTTGACCAAGAATGGTGATAATGGTGATAAATACGCATTAACCAACATATCGAAGAAATTTCTGATAGAAGCTTCTCCGTATTACCAAGGGGATCTCATAAAATTGATGAAAAAGACTCGTGAAGATAGATGGGGCAATCTCAGCGAGGCTCTCAAGAATGGGCCTATGGAAATCCCTCGAGACCATACTGTATTCGATAGGAGCTTTATACTCGCCATGGCCGAAGCTGCCATTTGCGGAAGCCTGCAGAGGACTATGAGGGCCCTCAGAGAAAATGAAGATTTCATGAGGGCGAAGCGGATCTTGGATCTTGGGGGTGGGCACGGCCTTTACTCCATCGCCTTTGCCCGGTTAAACCCGGATTTCGAGGTCACAGTTTTCGATTATCCTCAAGTTATAGAAGGCATAACTAAAGAGGTGATCTCAGGTCATAACGGTGGAATCAACCTCATCCAGGGAGACCTGACAAAGGACGGGATAGGTTCTGGCTACGATGTTGTGTTCGTATCCGACGTTCTCTACCGGCCAGAAGCTTCACTTGTGCCCATCCTGAAGAAGATAAACACCAGCCTCAATGATGGCGGGCTTCTGATATCAAAGCATTATCATCTAGACGACATCTCCGAAGACCAAACTGCCGTATTCTTCGACTTAATGTTCACCATATCAGGTGGGATCGATCTGGTACATTCATCAGCCAAATTTTGTGATTTCATTGAAGACAGCGGTTTTTCTGTCGTTCATGTTGAGGAGATCGGCAGCCCATCCAAGATAATTATCGCCAAAAAGGTGATGAAATGATTGTCTGCAAATTTGAAGAAGCTGAGCCCTTTGAAACATCTGAGGGAGTCATGAGGCCCATCTTTGCCTCTGAAAAGATCGCAATAACACACTTGGAGATACCAGCGGGGCTGGAGGTGAAGCCCCATTCTCATGCAGGCGATGGCGTATTGATCTTGATAGAAGGCTCGGTCAAGCTGATATCGGAAGAGGTCGCTGCCATGAAGCCGGGAGATGTGACATACGTACCAGCAAATACGGTGGTGGGCTTGGAGAGCGAAGAAGACTCAAGAGCCGTGATACTCTCCGTTCCTTCCAGGTACAATACTGTCGAAGAATTTCGAGATATTTTGCGGGCATTATTGAGACAAAACGGAGATAACTAGAATTTGTTAATATCAACAAAAAGGGTTGGTTAAATGGCTGGACAGTACAGAAATAGAGTAAGGATAGACTTGGTGCGGTGCTCCTTTTTCCTGTTGGTTACAACTCTACTATTTGTAGGGACGTCGGCATCAGCTGTTTCAATTGATCACACCCTTAAGGTGTTCGGGAACGCCAATATGGACGACGCCATAGATGAGGCGGATATAGAATATGTTCAAGGGGTCATCGACGGGACAAACGAGGAAACTGAGCTTGCGGATGCCAACTACGATGGAGAGATCGACGAAGAGGACATCGCTCAAATAGAGCTGATCATAGCTGGGGTGGAGACAGAACTTACGTTAATTGATGGTGCAACTAGGACAGTTACCGTCGGGAAGCCGGTGGAGAGAATCGTCGTCTGTTTTCCGCACGCACTTGAGACGTTAAGGACGCTTAAGGTGCCAAAGGATAATATCGTTGGTGCAGCGAAGCACTGGCCCGAATACGATCCGGGATTCTTCCCTGAGATCGGCGATATTCCAGATGTCGGAGATCGATGGGATCCAAACGTCGAAGAGATACTGGCACTAAAACCAGATCTGGTATTGTTTACCGCTTCATCTGCGTATTCAGATACTTCTTCGACGATAAGCAGTCTGGAATCCGTTGGCTTCGACGTTCTATGTTTTAGCCTCAATGGACTGGAAACGTACCCTGAAGAGATAGAAGAGCTCGGATATGTGCTGGACAAAGAGGTCGAAGCCAAGGAGTTCGTCGACTGGCGCGGAAACATTCTAGACGACATCGAAGCTAAAGTTGATAATATTCCAGAGAACGAAAAACCGAGGGTCTATTTCGAGGCTGCATCAGGAGACGACGGTTATAAAATATATGGTGAATACGCATATATCGCATTGTGTGGTGGCAACGATATATTCTCCGATCAACCTGGTTCATATACGTCTGTGAATCCTGAAGCAATCGCTGCCAGAGAGCCTGATGTCATCGTTAAAGTTGAGAGCACTGCTGGTGGTTATGATATGGATGCGAGAGATATATCGGAATTCGAAGATACAAGAGGGGAGGTTATGAGCCGGAAGGTATTGCAATACGTCCCTGCTGTCAAAGAGGGCCGAGTTTACGTAATTGCCGTTCATTTGTTATCGTTTTTTGGAGATAGTGGATGCAGAAGCTTCATCCAGCTTGCCTACCAAGCAAAATGGTTCCAACCTGAACTCTTTGAGGATCTGGATCCAAAAGCCATACATCAGGAATATCTAACTCGATTCCAGGGCCTGGACATCGATTTGGATGAAAACGGTGTATTCGTCTATCCCTTGGAGGAAACAACATGAACACATCTCGGATCGCTGCATTGATGATGCTTTTAGCATCAATAATGCTGTTGACAGAGGCATCGGCTGTTGAGGACGATTTTACCTTGAATGTCTTTGGCAACGCCAACATGGACGAGGCTTTAGATGAAGAGGACATAGAATACGTGCATGGGATTATAGAAGGGACAAATGAAGTTACAGAGCTGGCCGATGCCAACTACGATGGCGATGTTGATGAAGAGGACATAGCTCAGATAGAGCAGATCATTGATGGCGAAGAAACTGAGCTTACGTTGATCGACTCTGCTGATAGAACGGTAACAGTAAAAAAGCCGATAACGAGGATCGTTCCCACGTTTCCACAAGCCATTGAAACATTACGGACACTTAAAGTGCCGAAAGATCATATCGTCGGTATAGGAACCTGGCCCACTCCTTTAGATACAGCGTTTTTTCCAGAGTTTGTTGATGTACCAAGTATTGGGACTGGATGGGACCCTAACGTCGAAGAGATATTAGCTCTACATCCTGACGTTGTCCTTCTTTTTGGAAGGGGGGGAGTTTCGGATCTCGATTCAGTGCAAGAAGTGCTGGAATCAGCGGATATAACTGTGCTTCGGTTTAAGTTACAAACACCCGAGACCTATCGAGAAGAAGTGAAAACGCTTGGATACGTCTTTGGAAGGGACGAAGCTGAAGAATATCTTGATTGGCATGGGGAAATCCTGAAGTCTATCGAAGAAAGAGTGGACATGATTTCGGATGAGGATAAGCCGAAAGTGTACTTTGCGCCTTCTTTTAAAGACGGTGAATACTACATTTATGGGAGGTATGCCTACATCGAAACGGCCGGTGGTCTGGATACCTTCGCGGATCAGCCTGATAACTACGTGTCCATAAATCCTGAGGCAATAATGGCTCAGAGCCCTGATATCATTGTACTGGTGGCACCGTGGACAGCGGGTGGTTACGATCTTGATGCGAGCAACACTTCTGATCTGGAAGGAGCGAGAAACGAAATCTTAAGCCAACCTGAGATGCAGAACGTTAAAGCTGTGAAAGATGGGCAAGTTTACGTAATCGCAGATCATTTGGTGGCGTTCTTTCCTGCCAGTGGATGTAGACAGATCATCCAGCTCGCCTATCAGGCAAAATGGTTCCACCCAGAACTCTTTGAGGATCTGGATCCAAAAGCCATACATCAGGAATATCTAACTAGATTCCAGGGTCTAGATATCGATTTGGATGAGAACGGTGTATTCGTCTATCCTTTGGAGGAAACAACATGAACACATATAGGATCGTTGCATTAATGATGCTCTTAGCATCATTAACGCTGTTTACAGGGACATCAGCTACTGAGGAAGATTTTACCTTGAAGGTCTTTGGCAACGCCAACATGGACGAGGCCGTAGACGAAGAGGACATAGAATACGTTCTGGGAATTATTGGTGGGACGAATGAGGCTACAGAGCTGGCGGATGCCAATTATGACGGCGTTATCGATGAAATGGATACAGCTCAGATCGAGCTAATCATGCGTGGTGGGGAGAAGGAACTCACTATCATCGATTCTGCAAATAGGATCGTGACTGTAAAAAAACCGATCGAAAGGATGGTATGCATCCTATTGCACCCAGTCGAAACCATGAGGGCCCTCGGGGTTCCGGTAGAAGAAACGATTGTTGGTCAGGGTCTTACAGATTCCGTCTTTTATCCTGAACTCTCTAACGTTCAAAATGTAGGATGGCCGTCACCGAACATCGAAGAAATACTTGCACTCCACCCAGATGTCGTTATTTTGCATACATTTTTTGACCAATTAGACCAGGTGCAAGAGGTATGCGAAAAAGCAGGAATTACAGTTCTTCGGTTTAATCTTAACTACCCAAATAGTTACAACGACGAAGCAAAAACGTTTAGCTATCTATTTGGCAAAAGTACTGAAGCAGAAGACCTCATAGATTTTCGTGAAAGCGTTCTGAATTCAATTCAGGCTACTGTTGAGAAAATTCCGGAAGATGATAGGCCGAAGGTGTACTATGAGGACAGGAGGGTATCTTACGCATCCTTGAACAGCGAGTACGCTAACATCGAGTCTGCGGGTGGTATTGATATATTCAACGGTGCCAGCGGTTCTGTAAATCCCGAAGATGTAGTAGCACGAAATCCGGACATCATAGTCAAAGTGGTCACCTACACTGAGGCCGGTGGTTATCAATTGAATGCAGATGACACGGCAGGATTGGAGGCCATAAGAGCTGAGATAATGAGTCGACCAGAATTGCAGAATGTCAACGCCGTGAAAACTGGAAAGGTCTACGTAATCTCCTCAGAAATCTGCGGTTTCTATTCAAACAGCTGTAGGGGTTTCCTTCAAATTGCATACAATGCAAAGTGGTTCCATCCGGAGCTCTTCGAGGATTTGGATCCAAACGCCATTCACCAGGAATACTTAACTCGATTCCAGGGTCTGGACATCGATTTGGATGAGAATGGGGTATTCGTCTATCCTTTGGAGAAAACAACATGAAAACATCTAGGATCGCTGTGTTGATGGTGCTTTTAGCACCATCAATGCTATTAACGGCGGCATCGGTTGCTACAGAGGATTTCGTCATAAAGGTCTTTGGCAACGCCAACATGGACGAGACCATAGATGAAGAGGACATCGAATACGTGCAGGGAATAATCGATGGTACGAACGTGGAGACGGATCTGGCCGATGCCAACTATGATGGCAAGATCGACGAGGAGGACATTGCTCAGATCGAGTTGGTCATCAACGGAAGAGAAAAGGAAATAACAATAATTGACATGGCCGATAGAAATGTGACCGTGCCAAGACCGATAGAGCGAGTAGCCTGCATTTCGACGCTGGATGAAGTTCGAACGATGCTTCAGCTCGAAGCCGCAGATAAGATTGTGGGTGTGACCGACTATATCGCCAAATCTGACCCAGCGAGGCTGGTATGCGTACAAGCATACCCCGAACTCAAGGATCTCCCCAGCACAGGGGCTGACGATTTGCCGAACATGGAGCAGATACTATCCCTAAAACCGGATATCGCGTTTTGTTCAGCACAATTTCCCAGCACAGCAGACTCGGTACAAGAGAAAACGGGTATCCCTGTTGTTTGCATTACACACTCGCCGTCCTACGTACCAGCGTATATGAGAGACGATCCCACACGTACTCCGTTCGAGCAGCAGTTCGAAGCTTACAGGATTGCAGGCAAGGTTTTGGGAAAGGAGGATGAGGCTGAGAATCTGATTTCATACATCGGTGAAGAGCTCGATAAGGTGACAGATGTTACATCGGAAATCCCTGAAGGCGAGAAGCCAAAGGTATTTTTCACCCGAAGCAGTGACACAGCGGTCACTTTTTACGACCCCATTCTTCTCTCGGGAGGTATAAATGTTGCAAGCGAGATGATGCCACTCACGGGTTCCACATCTAATTTGAAAATTTCAAAAGAACAGATCATATTGTGGGATCCGGATCTGATCCTAATCCACGGATTCGGAAAGACACATACATACTCCGTGGAAAATTTACTAGACGATTCCGACCTGCAATTGGTAAGTGCTGTGAAAAATCGTGCGATATACTACACAAAGGGGTGGTATGTAGGTTGGGATCCTGCAACAGGTCTTGCGGAATGTTTCTATTTGGCCAAGCTATTCCATCCGGATGAGTTCGAGGATTTAGATGTAGAGGCCGAAGGAAATGCGATTCTTGAGAGATTCTACGGCGTTGAGGGTCTTTATACATGGATGCTTGAAAATTCGGACCTTCATCGGTGGGAGTAGTAATGAGACCAGCTAAGATGGTGAAGATGGTGATAATCCTTTGGAGGAAATTACATGAAAAAATCTAGGACTGCTGTGTTGATGATGCTCTTAGCATCATCAATGCTATTGACGGCGGCTTCACCCCCAGCACAGGATCGCACATTGAAGGTCTTCGGCAATGCCAACATGGACGTGGTCATAGATGAAGAGGATATCGAATACGTGCAGGGAATAATCGCTGGTACAAACGAGGAGACAGATCTGGCCGATGCCAACTACGATGGCAGGATCGACGAAGAGGACATTGCTCAGATCGAGCTGATTATCGCCGGAGAAGAGACTAAACTCACCCTCATCGACATGGCCAACAGGACGGTGACGATCTCCATGCCTGTTGAAAGAGTGGTCCCTGCGGGGCTTAAGGACGACTTCAGAACGCTCATACAGCTTGGTGCAGCCGATAAAATCGTGGGTATAAACAACTACGTCAAGGAGTACGCCTATGAGAAACCAGCCACCTATTGGGCGCCAGAACGGGATGCTGCGCCCGAGTTGGCAGGTCTTCCTGATGTCGGTGGTTATACAAATCCCAACATGGAGATAATAGCATCTCTTAAGCCGGACGTCGTCTTCGAGTATGCACCCATTCCTGATGTTGCCGACGCAATCCAGGATAAGATCGGGGTTCCCGTCGTGTGTGTTCAAAGCTTGCAGTTCGATTTTGACATGCTCAGGATAATGGGGCTGATTACAGGAACGGAGGAACGAGCAGTGGAGCTCATATCGTATGCTGACGAGAAGATCGAGGAGATAACGACAATCACCTCGGAAATACCCGAAAGCGATAGGCCTAGGGTCTATGGCATATCAGGCACTCAAGGCGTAGCGTTAGTCACAAAAACCTGGGGCCGCTACGATCCCATAAACATAGCAGGCGGCATAAATGTAGCGGAGGAGTTTGTAACCAGCAGCGGCAGCGTAATGGTCTCTAAGGAGCAGATTCTGGACTGGAACCCAGACATAATCCTGATTCACGGGATATCTCCTCCTCATGCGATATCGATAGAGGATGTCCTCTCAGATCCCGACCTGCAGACGGTTAATGCTGTGAAAAACCGGAATGTTCAATATGCAAAGTACGGCGCGATAGGATTGGACCCTGCAACATGCCTTGCTGAATGCTATTACTTTGCCAAGCTATTCCACCCAGATCTGTTCGACGATCTGGACGAGGAAGAAATCGGCGACGAGATCCTGGAGAAATTTTATGGCGTTGAGGGCCTTTATACGAACATGTTAGATCTGTCGGATCGCTATAGGTGGGAGACGTAAAGATCGACGACGCAAACACTATTTATGTTATATTTTTTAATAATTTTTTTTTGGTTTTTGAACTCTCAATCATTCAGGTTATACATAAAAACAAATATAATAGCATAATATAGGATTATCTCCGAAATAGTTATATATCTTGTATGCATGCGGGCTCGCAAATTCGTAATATACGTTGCTGTATTAGGAGGGATGAAATGAGGAAATTGATTACAATATCGGTTGCGTCATTGGTGTGCGTGTCACTGGCGGTTACGTCAGGTCTTGCGTCGGAATATACATTGGAGATATTTGGAAATGCCAACATGGACGGCACCATAGATGAAGATGATATCGAATATGTGCTGGGGATCATAGAAGGAACAAATGAGGCTACAGAATTGGCAGACGCCAATTACGATGGCGAGATCGATGAAGGCGACGTAAATCAGATCGAGTTGATTATTAGGGGAGAAGAAAAGATGATGACATTCATCGATGCACAAGATAAAGCTATAACAGTAAACAAGCCGATAGATAGAATTGTAACACTTCCCCCCAGTTCATTGGATACTGTTAGGGCGATTGGGGCAGCGGAAAATGTTGTAGGTATATCTACCTTTTTGGATGAGGTGTATTTCCCAGATCTGAGCAAATTGCCCTCGGTAGGCTCCTCGTGGTTCACGCCTGATTACGAAGCCATAATCGAACTTGATCCAGATGTAGTTCTAACCCTCGGGAATTACACTCCGGGTATAGAGGATGTGATGGCTCCCGCGGGCATAACAGTAATTCGAATAGAGTTCAACGTAGTCGAATTGATACCTGCGGAAACTAAAAAACTTGGATACATTCTTGATAGAGAAGATGAGGCTACTGAGTTCGTCAACTGGTATACAGAGTGGACCGATGAGATCCGATCTAGGACTGACGAACTTCCGGAAGCTGAAAAGCCACGAGCATTTATGGGTTATCAAAATATGGCCGGTGGTAAGGGGACCTTTTGGGATTCTGCGTGCAAAACTGCTGGGGGGATAAATATTGCTGAGAATCTCGATGGTTATCGCGAAGTGGATCCTGAGTGGCTTGTAGAACAAAATCCTGATATCATCGTGAAGGCTGCAACCCTACTTACAGTAACGGAGGCATCACAGGGTTACAGAACAGATGACAGCTCGGAAATGAGAGCGTTCAGAGAAGGTCTATTGAACCAAACGGGATGGGAGGGCATTGATGCTGTGAAGAGCGGAAATGTCTACGTAGCTGCTTGGCAGATTCATCTCGGAACTCATACAATTGTGCTAACAGCTTACTTGGCAAAGTGGTTCCATCCCGAACTCTTTGAGGATATGGATCCCCGGGCCATCCATCAGGAATACCTGACCAGATTTCAGGGATTGAACTACGATGTGTATCAACACGGCGTATTTGTCTATCCTCCTTTGGAGGAGTGTTAATTGAATACTTCAACAATTTTTATGTTGGTGCTCGTGGCATTCTCTGCACCTATAGCAGTAATTCCAGTGATCGCATCTGACTACACTTTGGATATCTTTGGTAACGCCAACATGGATGCAGTCGTAGATGAGGTGGACATCGAATACGTGTGGGGGATTATTGGGGGGACTAACGAGGTCACGGAGCTGGCAGACGCCAATTATGATGGCGAGATCGACGAAGAGGATATCACGCAGATAGAGCTTATAATCGCCGGAGAAGAGACTGAGCTCACCCTCATAGATATGGCAGATAGGATAGTAACGATCTCGATGCCAATAGAGGGTGTTGTTGTTACACATCGGGAACAATATGAGCAATTGAGAGCTATTAAAGTGCCAAAGGATGTAATCCTAACAGCAGAACGGCAGATTCTAACCACGCCGGAGTATACAAGATACTTCGCAGAATATCAAAATTTGCCGGATATCGGAAGTGGCAGTAGCCCTAATGTCGAAGCGCTAATCGGGCTACAGCCAGACTTGATTCTTATGGGTTCATACGGAGAAAATTCGTCCCAACATTCAGCGGCTCTAAGCGTGTTTGAATCCGCGGGTATTCCCTTGATTTATTCGCACGAAACTGAGACGAACTTCGCTGAAAATATAAGGATGCTTGGATACGTCTTTGCAAAAAATAATGAAGCTGAAGAGTACATTGATTGGCGCGAGGATCTCGTCGACACCATTGAGGAACGGCTAGCGGCCGTTCCTGAAGAGGATAAGCGGAATGTTTACGTTGAGTGGTGGAGCCAATACACAACCAAAAATGAAGCTGCAACACGCATCGGGGCAATGGGCGGCAAGTGTATCTTCGGTGGTGAAGCCAACGCCGCTGTGAATCCCGAAGAGGTCGTAAAGCAAAATCCAGACGTTGTGATCATCATTGGAGGCGTTGGTAGTGGATATATCACAGACGACATAACGGAACTCAAAGAACTGAGAGAGGAATTCATGAATCGGGAAGAACTGAAAGAAGTAACAGCAATCAAAACCGGAGACGTCTACGTAATGAGTGTTTACATCACAGGTACCGGTCCTTATCATGGGGGGAGAGATTTCATTCAGGAGGCGTATCTTGCAAAGTGGCTCAACCCCACATACTTCGAGGATTTCGATCCAAAATCTATACATCAGGAATATTTAAGGAGGTTTCAGGGACTGGACTGGGATTTGGATGAGCATGGCGTATACGTATATCACCCTATTGAACATCCTGATGGAAATTAAATTGGCTCGCAATAATCATGCTGCTGCATTAGGAGGAATCAAATGAGGAAATTGATCGCAATGTCAGTTGCGTCATTGGTGTGTATATCACTGGCTGTTATGTCGGGGCTGGCGTCGGAAGATACGAAGAACGTCTTCGGAAACGCTAACATGGATGAGATCATAGATGAAGAGGACATAGAATACGTGCGGGGGGTCATCGATGGGACGAACGAGGTTACAGAGCTTGCAGATGCCAACTACGATGGCGAGATTGATGAAGAAGACATAGCTCAGATAGAGTTAATAATCGCCGGAGAAGAGACGAAGCTTACGCTGATTGATGGTGCTGGTCGGGCTGTAACAGTACCAAAGCCTATCGAACGAGTTGTCCTTATTGGAATGCTAAATGAAGTTAAAACACTAGTTCAACTAGGAGCGTCTGATACAATAGTAGCAACAAGTACTGTAGTTACTGGTATATATGACGAACCAGGTTTTTCTAAATATTTTGACCCACTTCATAAAGCTGCACCAGAGCTTGGGGATCTTCCGAGGATCGACTATAGTGCGCCTAACTTGGAACAGATAATAGCTCTAAAACCAGATATCATTCTCTCATATGGTACATATTCAGATCCGGATGAAATCCAGATGAAGACTGATATCCCGACTATATGTATAGGTGACAGCACTGGCGGGGACCTTAGCTTATTACAGCATAGGCTCATAGGCATCTTAATGGGCAAGGAAAAAGAAGTAAATGAGTTGAGCACATACTTAGACGAGAAATTCGATGAATTGAGAGATGTTACATCGGAAATTTCGGATGACGAGAAGCCAAAGGTACTTGTTGTACATATGGGGGGGCCGGAGTCTACCAAAGATATTCGAACTGTAATGGCTCGTTATGACCCAGTAGAGATAGCTGGTGGCATAAATGTAGCCGAAGGATGTTTTGGCAACCCTTCGTCTGTGGTGGTCTCAAAGGAACAAATCCTTGCTTGGAATCCAGATATAATTCTGTTAGGCAGTTATCCTTCAAAAGAGCATCCTTACTCAGTAGAGGACGTGTTATCAGATCCTGACTTACAAACTCTTTCTGCCGTAAAAAACGAGAGTATTTATTATACAAGAGGATGTCGTATCGGTTGGGATCCAGCAACCGTCGCGGTTGAAGCTTTTTATTTTGCCAAGCTATTCCATCCAGATAAATTTGCAGATCTGGATGTCGAGGAGGTAGGTAACGAAATATTACACAGATTTTATGGGGTTGATGGCCTTTATACCGAGATGGCTGAAAAAATTGGCTTTCACACGTTTTAGTTGTAGCTTGATATGTTAGACGAAAAGGCAGCTCCACCGGAAAGAGGCAAGAGACCCTTCGAAGTACTGCTGCTGAGAACGTGTGTGTGGGTTTGGCTGAACGCTGGTTAAGAGGTAACAAAATGAGGATTATGAGCAGTGGACTGATATTAGCGTTATGCATATCGCTGGTATTTATGCCCGCAAGCGCATCGGATTTCACGTTGCAGATCCTCGGTAATGCGAATATGGATGATACCATCGATGAGCTGGACATCGAGTACGTCCAGGGGATTATCGATGGGACCAACGATGAGACGGAGCTGGCAGATGCCAACTACGATGGCGAGATCAACGAGGAGGATATTACTCAAATAGAGCTGATCATAAGTGGGGAGGAAGAGGAGCTTACCGTCATTGATAGCGCTGGTAGGATCGTTACAGTCCCACAACCGATCGAGAGGATCGTTACTACTGCGATTCCTGTTTTGAGAAATGTGGTGATATTAGACGCTGCTGATAAAGTAGTTGGGATTGATTCGTCCACTGCTGATGGGGGAATGAAGTACTTCTGCGTGCAAGCTCATCCTGAACTTCTGGATCTTCCAACCGTAGGTACCTATCAGGAGCCTAACATGGAAGCAATTCTTAAATTAAAGCCTGATGTGATCTTTTCCTATTCAGGTTATCCAGACTCAGCCGACGCGATACAAGAGAAAATCGGCATCCCGGTGGTTTGCACTCACTATGTAGAGCCTAGTAAATTTTACATGACTAGTGACTCATTAATGCTGACGGCTGAAATCCTTGGCAAGAAAGATAGGGCTGAGTGGTTAATGTCATACGTTGGAGATAAGATAGATCGGATAACCGAAATCACAGCCGAAATCCCTGAGGAAGAAAAGCCGAAGGTTTATGCCCTTGTTTGGTATGGAATAACACAGACAATGGATTATGCCCCAGTAGAATTGGCAGGGGGCAGGAATGTGGCTAAAGAGTTCTTGCTATCGCAAGGCCTGGAGTCTGCACAAATAAATCCAGAACAAGTAATCATCTGGAACCCTGATGTAATATTCCTCGGCTGTACAGGTGATTCCGTCACCAAACTCCTGGAAACTCATCCCGGTCTCGAGGCAACGAACGCTGTAAAGGAAGGGAATGTCTATCAGATCTTTGGCCCACATTTCTGCCATGACCTAATTCAACTGGTAGTGGAGACATACTATATGGCCAAGCTTCTTCATCCGGACGAGTTCCATGATCTTGACGTAGAAGATGAAGCAAACAGGATGTTCGAAGAAGTTTACGGCGCTGAAGATCTATACAACAAGGTGCAAGAAGCCAGGGGATTAGAACTCTATCGTTGGGAGTAAAGTGAGGCTGTCATTCACATATCGTCAGCAAGAGGTGATTAAATGAAGGGAACTATGGTAGGGGTGACGTTGATGACTGTATGCATATCGCTGGGCCTTATGCCCGCAAGCGCATCGGACTTCACGTTGCAGATCTTCGGAAATGCGAACATGGATGATACCATAGACGAGTACGACGTAGAATATGTACAAGGAATCATTGAAGGGATAAACGAACCCACTCCGTTCGCAGATGCTAATTACGATAACGAGATTGACGAAAGGGACATAGCCCAGATAGAGATGATCATAGATGGCAAGGAAACAAAGCTTACATTGATTGACACTACAAATATAACTGTAACAGTGAAAAAGCCGATAACGAGAATTATTCCTGCGTTTCCAAATGCTATTGAAACGTTACGGTCACTTAAAGTGCCTAAAGATAATATCGTTGGTATAGGACTTTGGCCAAGTCTTTTAGATGAAGCGTTCTTTCCAGAATTAGTTGATGTACCCTCCATTGGACAAGGATGGAACCCAAACACTGAAGAGATACTAGCGCTGAACCCAGACGTCGTCCTTCTTTCAGGAACGGAAAGATCTGATCTTGATCCAGTACGAAAGGTGCTAGAATCAGCAAACATTACTGTGCTTCGTTTTAAGTTACAAACGCCCGAGATCTATAGAGAAGAAGTGGAAACGCTCGGATACATCTTTGGAAGAGATGAAGCAAAAGAGTACCTCGATTGGTATGGAGATGTTCTTGAATCTATCGAAGATAGAGTGGCGATGATTTCAGAGGATGATAAACCAACCGTGTACTTTGCGCCTTCTTTTGATGATGGAAAACCCTACATTTATAGAAGGTACGCCTACATCGAAACGGCTGGTGGCAAGGATATCTTTGTGGATCAGCCTGATAACTACATGTCCATAAATCCCGAGGCAATAATAGCTCGGGACCCAGATATTATTGTAAGAGTGGCACATTGGACTGCGGGTGGTTACGATCTAGCTGCTAGCAATACCTCCGATCTAGAGAAAGCGAGAAACGAAATATTAAGTCAACCCGAGCTACAGGACGTTAAAGCTGTTAAAGATGGGCGAGTTTACGTAATCTCTAGTCATTTGCTATCGTTCTTTCAAAATGCTGGATGTAGACATATTATCCAGCTCGCCTACCAGGCAAAGTGGTTCCACTCGGAGCTCTTTGAGGATTTGGACCCAAAAGCCATACATCAGGAATATTTAACTCGATTCCAGGGGCTTGACATCGATTTGGATGAGAACGGCGCATTTGTATATCCTTTGGAGGAAACAACATGAAAACATCTAGAATCGCTGTGTTGATGGTGCTCTTAACATCATCAACGTTATTGACAGCGGCGTCGGCTGCTGCAGAGGATCACCCCCTGAAGATATTCGGAAACGCCAACATGGACGAGGTCATAGATGAAGAGGACATCGAATACGTGCGGGGGATCATCGAAGGAACGAACGAGGTTACAGAGCTAGCAGATGCCAACTACGACGGCCAAATCGATGAGGACGATATCACTCAAATAGAGTTAATCATTGACGGAGACGAAAACGAACTTACACTCATCGACATGGCTGGGAGAACGATAACGGTTCCCCAACCTGTCGAAAGAATCGTCTCGACTTTTCCCGAAGAAACCAGATTGATTGTTGAAATTGGTGGTGCTGATATGCTGGTAGGTGTTTCCAGCTATCTATCCGACGAAACCTATGCACCAAATTTTTTGATGCTAATAGCCTATCCTCATCTCAAAGAGCTTCCCGGTATCGGTTCATATAGAGATCCTAATTTCGAGCAGATTGTGTCCCTACATCCCGATGTGATCATATCAGGAAACTCCGGTCCTGAGAAGGCAGATATAATCCAAGAAAAGACTGGCATTCCCACCGTGGCTATTTCTGCAAAATTTGATTATGAAGGCGAAGGCGGCGCATTTGAAGCTTATAGAGTGACAGGCGCTGTGATTGGAAGAGAGGATGAAGCCGAGGAGCTGATCACCTTCATCAAAGATGAGTTCGACAAGGTGACAAAAATCACCTCGGGGATACCGGAGTATGAAAAAGTCAAGGTGTATTATCTCTGTTATGATCTCACCCAGCCCTACAGTGCTTATGCACCTATAGAGATAGCGGGGGCCATAAATGTTGCCAGAATCGGTCCAGAATCTGTAGTGACTGTTTCCGAAGAGCAGATTATCAAGTGGAATCCTGATGTGATTTTGATCCACAGCACCTCTAAATCTCATAGCATGGGAACTATCGAGGACATACTATCCGATCCAAAGCTGCAATCCATAAATGCCGTAAAAGACGGACGCGTTTACTATTCAAAAGGTGGATACGTAGGAGGGAATCCGGCAACCTCTGTAGCTGAAGTTCTTTACATGTCTAAGCTATTTTATCCAGACAAATTTGAGGACATGGATGTAGAATCCGAGGGCAATAGGATACTAGAGCGATTTTATGGCGTTGACGGCCTCTATACCTACATGCAGGAAAATTGTGATCTCTACAAGTGGAGCTGAATGGTAAATGGTCGGAATTATTTGGTGCCAGACATGCTAGATGAAAAAGTCGCAGCTGCCGGAAAGAGACGAGCGGTACTCGACGAGTACGAGTCTTTCATCGGCAGGAAGATATTTTTCATATCTTCCTTTATTTTATTGACAGTACTTCTATGCGGCATAAGCATATCGCTCGGTCCGCTGAAGTTTTCCGTCTTAGAGGTGTACGCCACCATCTTCGACAAGCTATTTCCGAACTTCTTTGACGTCCCAGAGCTGGCCCCCATAGTGGTCTGGAACATCAGACTTACTCGAGTCGTGATGGGCGTCCTCGCTGGGATAGGACTTGCCGTTGCGGGCGCCGCGATGCAGGGAATCCTGAGAAATCCTCTGGCTTCGCCCTTCACCCTCGGCATATCAGCCGGTGCCGGACTTGGCGCAGCTCTTGCCATCATAGCTGGCGTGGGGATCGGAGGCGGTGGAAAGCTTCTTTTGGTGGGGAACGCCTTTTTATTCTCGCTGATCCCCTCGTTCGTCATAGTTGGACTGACTAGATATAAACGTGCCACACCAGAAACGATGATCCTTGCTGGAATCGCCATGACGTACATCTTCAGCGCGATATCGTCTCTGTTACATTATTTTTCCGATTCTGATGCGCTGAAGGACGTAGTGGTCTGGCTGATGGGAGATCTCGGAAAAGCCACCTGGGGCGACATCTACATCGTCACCATCGCTCTCGTGATATGCATCCCGCTGCTCATCTGGAAATCGTGGGATCTAAACGTGATGGGAAGCGGGGACGAAGCTGCAAAGAGCCTCGGCATAAACGTCGAACGGACCAGGATCTTCGTGATGATGATAGCGTCCCTCATCGCTGCGGTCATCATATGTTTCACCGGGATGATCGGGTTCATCGGACTGGTTGCACCTCATATGACCCGTATCTGCATCGGTGGCGATAACAGATTCGTTATTCCAGCCTCCGGCCTTTTAGGAGCTGCTTTCTTGGTGGCGGCAGATATCATCGCAAGAGAGGCTATGGCGCCCGTGATAATCCCAGTAGGAATTGTCACATCTTGTGTTGGTGGGCCCGTCTTCCTTTACTTTATAATGCGAAAAAAGAAGGAATATTGGTGAAAGGGGTGTGAACATACGAAGCTAAAGGTGATGGATGTGGAGTTCGGCTATGCCAGCACCCCCATCCTGCAGGGGGTGCATCTGGAGCTGGCCAAATCTGAGGTTTTGAGCATTGTGGGACCAAACGGGGCTGGAAAGTCCACGCTGATTCGATGTATAAATAGGATATTAAATCCTCAGAAAGGGAGGATAGTGCTGGATGGAAGCGATATAACCAACTTGACCAGAATGGAACTCGCAAGACAGCTTGGATACATTCCCCAGAGTGACCATCAATCATTTCCCGCTACGGTATTCGATGTCGTCCTCATGGGGAGGCGTCCTCATATAAGCTGGCGCAGCTGCCAGAATGATAAGGAGAAAGTTTTAGACGTTCTCGAGATGCTGAACATCGAACATCTGGCCATGAGAGACATCAACGAGATAAGTGGCGGTCAGCAGCAGAAGGTGCTGATTGCTAGAGCACTTGCCCAAGAGCCAGATGTTCTTCTGCTCGACGAACCCACATCCAACCTGGACATAAGGCATCAGCTTGAGGTCATGGATGTGATCAGGACCCTTGTAACCGAGAAGAATATCTCGGCAATTATGGCCATCCATGATCTAAATCTAGGCTCGAGGTACTCAGATAGGATGGTCATGCTCAACAGGGGCGTCATTGCGGCGGCAGGGAACCCGTATTCAGTATTAACCCAAGAGAACATAAAACAGGTTTATGGGGTTGAAGCCGTAGTAAAAGATGAAGATGGTTTTCCGTATGTAGTGCCGAAGAGCCCCGTAGGAAATAATGGCGGGGTTCGCCCTCGTTAAAAGCACCGAAATTTAGAGCAGTTTCAAGCATCTGAAGGAGCCGTCGTCGTGATAACAGATATAGACTGGAACAAGATGTGGATGGAATCCCTGGAGAACGCCTCCTGGAGAAAGAGGCACGGGGATATGACCGATTTCTGGGATCGAAGAGCCGAACGGTATAGCGAATCGATAAAAGAGAACGATCGAGCTTTGCGGGTGATATCGAGGTTGAAGATCGATCCCGAGTGGACAGTGTTGGATATCGGCTCTGGTCCAGGTACCTTGGCGGTGCCCTTGGCCAGGATTGCGAGGGCTGTAACCGCAGTGGATCCCTCGACCGGAATGCTATCCTGCTTGAAGCAGAATGCTCGAGAGGCAGGGGTCACAAACATAGAATGCATAAACAAGCGCTGGGAAGACGTGGTGTCGTTCGATGATCTAGACGAACATGACATACTGATCGCTTCGTATTCGCTTGCGATGCTGGACATGAAAGCAGCGCTATCTAAAATGAATCAGCTCGCAAAGAAGTACGTGTATCTGTTCACCTTTGCTGGCGGGCGTATGTGGGATTACGACAAACTCTGGCCGAGGTTGTATGGAGCAGAGTATCTTCCGGGACCGGATTACATCTATATTTATAATATCCTTTACAATATGGGCATACGCGCGAACGTGGAGATCACGAAGACGGAGCATAAACAGCGATTCTCAAGCTTAGATGAAGCAGTGAAGCGGTGGGCGGAGAACTTGGACGCAGATTCTCCAGAGTCTGAGAAGATTATCCGATCTTATCTCTCGGAGACTCTTGTCGAGAATAATGGTGAGCTTTGGTCGAGGAGCATGATGGAGAGCGCCATGATATGGTGGAGGAAAGATCATGAAGATGAGTGAGGAGATAAAGCAGATGCTGGACGAAAATATCGTTTACCTGGCCACGTCTACCAATGATGGTAAGCCTAACGTGGTCCCCATCGGTTTGGCTCATGCCATAGATGATGAGCAGCTATTGGTTGTAGACGTGATGTTCAAAAAGACCCGAAAAAACCTGGAAGATAATCCTCGGGTTGCGATCTCTTTCACAGATGTTAAAAGATGGGGCTCGTACCAACTGAAGGGGATAGCAGCAATTCACACCGATGGTGAGATCTTCGACGAAGTTCAGCGAGTGATGAAGGAAAAATCCGAGAGAAGAAAGGCGCATACTGACGTTATAGATGATCCTGTGATCGAGGAGAGAGTTCGCAGGATGGGGGAATGGCGCAAGAGGCTGAGGCCAAAGGCCGCGGTATTGATAACCATCGAGGAGATATACTCGCACATGCCCGAATCGAAGGAAGATAAATAATATAGAAATAATAAGTTTTAATAGAATAGATACGCTGGCCGGATACTTAGAAGGTGAGGTCAGATCGCACTTGCAGCGTGTTTTAGGAAGCTTGAAACGGCGATTATAGACAACGAAATGAGCATTGCCCCAAGGCCGCTCGCCGCTCTCCAAGGATAAGTTGGCCGAGCTGGCCCAGAAAATCAGGGAGAGGACCAGAGAACTGGCCAGGAGCTAGAATGAAACAATCGCCAAATGATATGATAAAAGTAGCAAGCCTCGCCAAGAGATTCAACGGCTTTACAGCCGTGGACCAGATAAGCTTTGAGGTATCTGCCTCTGAGATTTTTGGATTTCTTGGCCCAAACGGCGCTGGAAAGACGACCGCCATCATGATGCTAACCACGCTCTTAAAGGCGAGCGGTGGCTGGGCTAAAGTCTGTGGATTTGATATCTCAAGTGAGATGAGACAGATCAGAAAGACAATTGGTGTGGTCTTCCAGGATCACACCAGCGATGAATGGTTGACAGGCATGGAATATCTTCAGCTTCACGCTGGAATATATGGTGTCGATGAAAATCGGATCGAAGATATCCTGAAGCTCTTCGATCTGGAGCGATGGGGAGATCATGTCATAAAAGAGTACTCAAGTGGGATGCGGCGACGTCTGGAGATAGCCAGAGGGTTGATTCACCACCCACGAGTACTCTTCCTGGATGAGCCGACCCTGGGCCTTGATGTCCAGACGAGGCGGAAAATCTGGAGCTACATCAAAGATCTCAATGAAAATGAAGGTCTCACGGTCTTTTTAACCACACATTATTTGGAGGAGGCCGATGAGCTCTGTGACCGGATTGCCATAATCGACCATGGAAAAATCGTTGCCATCGGTACCCCCGAAGAGTTGAAATCGATCGTAAAGAGCGATCACCCAACTCTTGATGAGGTTTTTCTCAATTACACTGGTAGAGAGATGCGAGATCATGTATCTAACAGCAGAAATCATCGCCCTCCCAGGGGATTCTGGAGATAAGCGAGCAGAAGCGGCCGAGAGCTGGCTGGACAATCTGAGGGCTATACGTGCTATCGCCCGACGGGAAGTTATACGGTTCTTGCGTGCAAAGTCGAGAATTGTGGGATCGGTAGCCATGCCTCTCATCTGGTTCTGTGCCTTTGGTCTCGGGCTTGGATCAGCCTTCGGGATCCGATATGGGGAGATCGGCTATGCCGAGTTTCTGGCTCCGGGAATAATTGCCATGACGGTGCTATTTGCATCAACTTTCTCCGGGATGTCCATCATTGTGGATAAAGAGTTTGGAATCTTGAAAGAGCTGCTGGTCGCCCCCATATCCAGGACTTCTCTCGTTTTTGGGAAGGTATTTGGAGGCATGGCCACATCCCTGATCAGAGCGATACTGATCACCATTCTATTCAGTATGACTCTGAAGATAAGCATGAGCATTCCAGAGTATCTCGGCATTCTGGCCATTATATGCCTGATATCCTTTGGATTTGGAGCGCTTGCGATTGCCATCGCCACATTGATGGAGAGCATGGAGGGGTTTGGGCTTATAGTAGAGCTCGTCGTCATGCCCATATTCTTTCTAAGCGGCGCCTTCTTCCCCATCGAGAGGCTGCCTGAATGGCTATCAATGGTGGTAGCATTAAATCCGCTCACCTATGGCGTGGATGGGTTGAGGCTTATCATGTTCGGTACAGGGAGCTTCAGCATGCTTCACGACTTTGGCATGCTCATGTTCTTTGATGCGGTTATGGTCATATTAGCTGCATATCTCTTCGGAAGGGGCGATACTACATAATTCCGATGATTGTATAGAAATTTACGAAAATATCTTCGCCTAATATAACAGCTAACGGGTCGTAGCGGTTCATACCGACAGATTTATTACTAGATATAACTAAACAAGCAAAAAGTAACAACAAATGGCTGAGGCGACGAGATGACGCGAATCGCTTGTGGAGTTGTGGTTATGGCTTTATGCGTGTCGCTGGCCTTCATTCCTGCGTACGCATCGGATTTCACGCTTGAAATCTTCGGGAACGCAAACATGGATGACACAATAGATGAGCTGGACATCGAATACGCACAAGAAATCATCGATGGTACGAAAGAAGAGATGGAGCTGGCCGATGCCAACTATGATGGTCGGATCGATGAGGATGACATAGCTCAAATAGAGCTGATCATACGTGGGGAGGAAAAAGAGATTACGGTTATAGATTCCTATAATAGAACCGTGACGGTAAAAAAGCCGATAAAGAGAGTTGTTACAGGATTAGACTTTTTCACCCTCGAAACCCTACGAGCGATTAAAGTGTCACCTGAGATAGTAGTTGGCATACCCGGTCGTCCTAATGTAGCCGATTGGGAACTATACTTCGAAGAGTACAAAGATAAAACATGCATTGGATCTATGTGGGAACCTGATACTGAAGCAATATTAAATCTGGATCCAGATATTGTATTTTTTGCCGCTATCTCGCGCGACACGCTGGATAATTCCGTCGACGTTTTAGAAGACGCTGGTGTCACGGTGCTTCGTTTTTACCATAGTTGTGGCGTGGCTGGTGCTTTAGAAGCTTATCCTGAGGAGCTTACAATGCTTGGATACATCATGGATAAGGAAGAAGAAGCAGAGGAATTCTGTAATTGGCATGAAGGTGTCCTGAACTTAGTCGAAGAAAGGGTGGAAACGATTCCAGAGGAGGATAAACCAACAGTGTACTATGAGTCACACAGTCAACTTTGGTATGGTTTTCCTGAGCGGATTGCACGTGTCGAGCTGGCAGGTGGCAAGAACATATTTCCTGATGGTAAGACTATAGATCCAGAGGCAGTGATGACAGAAAATCCTGACATTATAGTCAAAGTGGCTCCGGGAGAGGATGTTACTGCTTATCACTTGGATGCGGAGGATACAACCGCGATAGAAAATGTAAGAGAAGAGGTCCTGAGCCGATCTGTATTGCAGAATACAGCAGCGGTGAAAACAGGAAGAGTTTATGTACCTAGTATATACCTCATGTCTGGCATGACTAGTGGTTATGGTGGAGTTAGGAACTTCGTTCAAATTGTTTACAACGCAAAGTGGTTCCACCCTGATCTATTTAAAGACGTAGATCCAAAAGCAATCCACCAGGAATACCTGACAAGATTCCAGGGACTAAACATTGATTTGAATGAGAAGGGTGTATTTGCGTATCCTGATCCGAGTTGAAAAAGACATCGAGCAGCGAGACAAAAACTGGAAGTTCGTCAGGAGGGAGGTTATTATTACGTTGGAAGATTTGACAAGAGAGATGAAGCGGAAGAACTCATAGATTTCCGCGAAAATGTTCTGAGTTCGATTCGGGAGACGGCAGCAAACATCCCCGAAGATGACAAGCCAAAGGTGTACTATGAGGCCAGGACACGTTACGATTCCCTGAGCGGCGAGCATTCCTACATCGATTTTTCAGGTGGAGTTGACATATTTAACGGTGCAAGTGGTTCTGTGAATCCAGAAGACGTGGTAGCGCAAAATCCAGATATCATAGTCAAGCTGATCTCCTATAGCGACGAGGCCGGTGGTTATCAGCTGGATGCAGATGATACCGCAGGGTTGGAGGCCATAAGAGCCGAGATAATGAGCCGACCTGAGTTGCAGAATGTGAACGCGGTGAAAACTGGGAGGGTATACGTAATAACCTCGGAGATCGGCAGCACCTATTCCAACAGCTGCAGAGTTTTCCTTCAGATTGCATATAATGCAAAATGGTTCCATCCCGAGCTCTTTGAGGATCTGGATCCGCAGGCCATTCATCAAGAGTATCTGACGAGGTTCCAGGGGTTAGACATCGATCTAAACGAGAACGGGGTATTCGTCTACCCGCCACTGAATTAAGAGGATTTAGATGTGAGGTGAACTTATGCAAATAAGCTTGGAGATGCGAGATACACCTCTCGATGATACAGATGAACTTCGAGAGATCTTTCGTGACCATACCCTGACAGGCATATTCCAGACCGCGACTTGGCAGTACCACCGATACTGCATCAACTGCAAGCTCTCCGGATCAGTTTACGCCGCCTCGGAGATCGAAGGTGCAGTTCCCATAATTCACGGACCTTCAGGATGTGCATTTCATCAAAGGCTCACCCCCATGAGGCTTTATGCACCGGTGTACAAACTGCCATGCACAAACCTAGACGAGAACGATGTCATCTACGGTGGCGAGAGTAAGCTACGAGACAAAGTCCTGGAGGTTTACCGTCGATATAAGCCCTCGTTGATCCTCCTCCTTCCCACCTGCGTATCCGGTCTTATAGGCGACGATATATCAGGCATCAGCCAGGATCTTAAAGCCCAGCTACCATGTTCCATCATACCCATCGCCTCTGAAGGCTTCGCCCATCGCAGCAGAGAATCTTTAGACGGCCTGATGCAAGAGTCGGCAAAGTCGTGGAAGACGTCTCGGGCACCCGACTACGAAATTCGTGGGTGCGGACAAGAAGAGGTTATGGTATCTCTCGTGGAACAGCTGATGGAAGAGCAGGACGTTGTGGATAAACAGGTTAACATCGAGTCCTTTGGCAGGTTTAGATATGGATCGCAAGTGGACTTAAGGGAGATCAAACGCATCTTTAACGAAATCGGCATCGGAATTAATACAACCCTTCTAAACTGCACCGTGGACGACATAAAACGCGCACCTGCTGCGGAGCTTAACATAATAACCCGCAACCGAAAGGCAGGAAAGCTGATGAATACGAAGTTTGGAACGGGTTACTTTAGAAAATGGGCATCTCATTACGGCCTCGATGGCATCGAGAAGTTCTTCGTAGAGGTGGGATCGAAGTTGGGTTTGGAGGGGGAGGCAGAGGAGATCATCCAGCGGGAGAAGAGGCAGGCCATGGAAGAGCTTGAACGGTACAGAAAGACCTTCAGCAAGTTCGAGTTTGCTGTGTCCGCCCAAGGATTCTTCTTCACCCCTTACATCGCCAGCATATACGCCCGAGACCTTCGACTACCTCTTAAATATTTCTGCGTCAGTACACAACTTTTACGGAGCATGAACACCTCTGAAAAGACCATCAAAATGATGATTGACAACATGCAAGATGTCTTCGACGATTGGGATTTCGGCTTCGAGACCGTTGTGAACCCAAGCCTAGATGAGATGGCGGAGATGGCTAAGGGGGTAGATTACTTGCTCAGCGACCGCATCACCCCCCTAATTTATGGGAACAGGATGATGGACGTATCCGCCGTAAGCCATTTGCTTTTCCGAACCAGCTTCAGCGGAATAGTGGAATTTAGCCGATATCTGGCCAGAAATCTGCATAACGGAATCTCAGAACCCAGTGGCGATCTGATCCTATCAAAGTTCCATTACGACCAACTAAATTATCCCATCATCGAAGATCCTCGCTGCTCGGCATCCCGAGAGATGTGGTCTGATATGTGGAGTCTGGGCAGCGCGGGCGGTGATTGAAAATGGATGGTGGCAAGTTCTTCGGAGCCTTTAGGGCCTCTTCAGGTATAACGGACGCCGTGGTCCTAAATCACGTCCCCGTAGGCTGCAACTGGGGAGCGGGGATGTTCAAGTCCTTCTCCAACCAGTCAGATATCAGGAACGCCTGCACTGTGATGCACGAAAGAGAGATCGTATTCGGCGGTGAGGAATCGTTACGAGAGGCTCTCATCCGAGCCGATCGGCTTTATGATGCCCCCCTCATCCTGGTCGTGGCAGGCGACGTCCCCTGCATAATCGGTGACGACATCGAAGCCGTGATAGGATCCGTCTCCCTGAAAAAAGACGTCATATGGATGGAGGCGGCTGGCTTCAGAGGTTCTATGAGATCTGGATATGAAGACGCACTGATCAATCTGGTGCCTGTGATGGAGCAATGCGATCAGGCCGCCAATTCCGTAAATTTCATAGGCTTCTGTCCGGACGACTTTAAAGTGGAGGCTGATTTGAGAGAGATCAAAAGGTTGATGATGGATTCTGGCGTCGCCGTAAACTCCGTCATATCTAACTGCAGCTATGAGGAGCTGAAGATGGCGCCTGCAGCTGAGTTGAATGTTGTTATAGGGCAAGGAACCGAACTGGCAAAGCAGATGAAGGATAAGTTTGGCATACCCTATATCGAAGTTGGATATCCTTATGGGCTAAGAGGCAGCCGGGATCTAATAGATGCCGTCTCAGATCATATGGGTCTTGGTAGGGATTTGGATAGAGAGATAGATCTCCAACCTTTCGAGAAGATATACCTGTATCTCAACGATATTTACGGGACGCCAACATCGGTCGTCGGAGATTTCCACGCAAAATCCATGGCTGAATTCTTGTGCCGAGAGCTGGGATTCGAGATCGAGGTTTTATCGACGCTAGATGATGATTACAACTTCGAAGAAGAGGTCAAAAATTCCAATTCTGCCATCCTGTTTGGGACCAGCTTCGAGCAAGATTTGGCCAAAGAGATGAGGATTCCACTTGTCAGGTTCTCTTACCCCATATTCGATCAGGTGTGGATATATGATGATGCACCATACGCTGGTTTGAGGGGGGCGGTCTGCCTGACCGAGACTATACTCAACACGGTTATGGGTTTTGAAGACAAGCTATCTGATCTAGAACTAAGAGCGTGATTTTGATATGAGAAGGTTTTGTGTTTACGGCAAAGGTGGAATCGGCAAATCCACGATAGTATCAAACATGTCAGCTGCCCTGGCAGGAAATAATATGAAGGTCATGGTGATGGGTTGTGATCCCAAGGCAGACACCACACGCAACCTGATGGGCCATCGGATACCCACCATATTGGATGCGTTTCGGGAGAAGGGGCCGGACGAAATGCGCCTAGAGGATATTGTATTCCAAGGCTATAACGGCGTATGCTGTGCCGAGTCTGGAGGTCCGGAGCCGGGTGTGGGATGTGCTGGGCGCGGGGTTATCACAGCTGCTGATATGCTCTCCCGGCTGGGGGCTTTCGAGAAGATTAATCCTGAGGTGGTAATCTATGACGTTCTTGGTGACGTGGTCTGCGGCGGTTTTGCCATGCCACTCCGCAACGGCCTGGCAGACGATGTTTACATCGTCACCACCTGTGATCCCATGTCGATCTATGCCGCAAACAATATTTGCAAGGGAATAAAGCGGTTTGCAGAGAGGGGAGAGGTCTTTTTAGGTGGCATAATCTACAACGGCAGGAGCGCAGTAGACGAGCCATCGATCATCGACAGTTTTGCGGGGGAGTTGGGAACTCAGGTAGTGGGCAGGATACCCATGAGCGATCTCGTGCCGAGGTCCGAAATCCACCACAAGACTGTAATTGAATATGCTCCCGACTCTGAGATCGCTGATACCTTCAGAAACCTAGGCAGATCCATAATTGGAAACAAGAACAAAGTAGTTCCGGAACCTCTATCAGACGAGGAGCTTAACGAGATTAACAGGAAGGTAGAGGATCTGTTCCGGGAGAAAGCTCTAAAGCGCTAGCTATATGACCTCTGAATATCTACTTCCCTCCCTCTCTCGACAGGTCCGACCATCACTATTGAGATGCAGTCAAATCCTGGAATATTAGATGGCTAGAGTGGGACGAAGATATTGGTCCTCGTAGAGGGCGGGCGAGCCCTGGCGCTGGCTTATCGGCATGATCTTCACCATGGGGGCTAGGCCCGTCCCCGAGAGGGGGCAGGGGCGAACGTCGTCATCGGTGGTGGGGATGGGCTGGCGGTCGGGGTTCGGCTCCGGGCTGGGGGGTAGGTCTTCCTCGTCCATGATCTCGGGGTCGGATGCGCAAGGGGGCAAATGAGGGTTTTGAGACTATCTCTTGAAGAGCTGGCATTTTAG
>Ga0116183_1001266_pt1 | contig 28973 bp, 20 predicted proteins | sample AD_UKC078_MetaG_FD_89753 | JGI IMG/M metagenome (GOLD analysis project Ga0116183, IMG submission 89753) | Active sludge microbial communities of municipal wastewater-treating anaerobic digesters from USA - AD_UKC078_MetaG | ecosystem: Engineered > Bioreactor > Anaerobic > Digestate | place: USA...
AGTGAAGATGGGACAAATGATTTTCTCAGGCTGTTGGGAACAGGATTGAACAGGTGGATACCAACAGAAACATTTTCTGATGCATGAATCAGCAACCCTGTTTCAAAAGTCAGGGATTGTGCACCTATATATTTATTACTTGTCCTTACTGCAACATAATCTATTTGAACCCCGGCAGAGATTTTCTCTGACATCCTCATACCACAGGCAAGTCCGATCTTTTCCCTTTTATATTCACTGTAACCGAACCTGTAATACATTATCCCACCGGTACTTTTGCCTGCAGGGAGGATTAGGCCGGCACTGTAAGTCCCGAGTTCAGGAATATTAAAACGGCTCAGAAAGCTTATTCCTGCAGAATAACTGTTGTTTTCAGTCAGCAGTGCCTGGTTGCTGAATGATGACCAGAAACCACTGCCTGTAGCAGAAACGGATCCCATACCCGTCCCTGCTGCACCGGCTGAATACCACATAGGATCTTCACCTGACAGAGCTAAAGGGACAGAATACAATAACAACAATACCGATATCTTGCGCAGCGAGAACAAGTGAGTCGGATATAATATATAAATATACAAAAAAAATCAATCGGTCAACTGGCCGATTGATTTTTTCAGGAAGACAGGCAGAATATTAGTTAGTTTTATGCTTGAATTTGATTTCTTTTAATTCCTTATTGGCTTCGACGATCTTTTTCTTAAGCGTTTCCTTGTATTTTATGACTTCACTTCTGATCTTCTCATCACCGGCACCGATAATCTGGGCAGCTAAAATGCCGGCATTCTCCGCGGCATTTACTCCTACTGTTGCAACAGGTATGCCCGGCGGCATCTGGAGTATTGAGAATACTGAGTCAAGACCTTCGAAAGAAGCTTTAATAGGAACTCCAATTACAGGCAGGGGTGTAAGGGCAGCAATAACCCCCGGCAAATGAGCAGCCATCCCGGCTGCAGCAATAATAACTTTTATTCCTCTGGCAGCAGCCTCTTTTGCAAAAAGTTCAACTTCTTCCGGTGTACGGTGAGCCGACAATGCATTCATCTCAAAAGGTATCCCGAAATTATCAAGAGCTTTCGCCGTTTTCTCCATGACAGGAAGGTCAGATGTGCTTCCCATAATAATGCTTACCAACGGTTTCATTATATAGTTGAATTTAACTTACTGATCAGAGCAAAAATAAGCTATTATTTTTATATTTTCGCTTCGTCAATGCTTCAGGAGATCTGTTATGAAAGAAATCACAATACTCGACAGGAAATTTTGGGAGATGATACCTGCTTCAGATATTGATACAAGAATAGCAGAGATGGCTGAGGAAATCAACAGGGACTACGAAGGTAAGGAGGTAGTCTTCCTGGTGATACTGAACGGAGCTTTTATGTTTGCTTCGGATCTTTTCAGGAGGATAAGGCTGGATGCAAAAATATCTTTTGTAAAGCTTGTTTCTTACGAAGGGATAAGATCATCGGGAAATGTGAGGGAGCTGATTGGTATTAATGAAGATATCAGCGATAAGCACCTTATTGTCATAGATGATATAGTAGATACAGGTCATACTATGGAAGCTATTATTGAAGAATTATCGAAGCGGAAGGTGGCAGGAGTGAAGGTTGCAACATTGCTTTTTAAGCCGGCTGCCTACCTGAAAAACCTCCCGGTTGATTACGTCGGCTTTAAGATACCAAATGATTTTGTTGTGGGATATGGTTTGGATTATGAGGGATTTGGCAGAAATATGACATCAATTTATACATTAACTAAATAGTAAAAATTTCAATCAATGGTCAATTTTTTAATTTTTGGTCCTCCCGGATCCGGGAAGGGAACTCAATCGGCAAAACTTGCCGGAAAATTCAATCTTGCTCATCTGTCAACAGGAGATATGCTTCGTGCTGAAATAGCTGCAGGCACCGACCTCGGCAAGAAGATGAGCTCAATAATGTCGAAAGGTGAACTTGTTCCCGATGATGTTGTTATTGAAATGATTGCTTCAAAGATTGATGCTACAAAAGGCAAGGACGGATTTCTTTTCGATGGATTCCCGAGAACTGTTGAACAGACAGTTGCACTGGAGAAAATGCTGAACAAGAGAAATATGAAGATCGACAGTATGCTTGTCCTTGATGTTGATCATGACGAACTTGTAAAAAGGCTCATTGCCAGGGCAGAACTATCGGGAAGACCTGATGATAAAGATCCGGCGGTTATTGAAAATCGTATTGATGTTTATAAGTCAAAAACAGAACCTATTATTGAGTACTGCCGTGAAAAGGGTATATATAAACCGATAAACGGGATGGGATCAATTGATGAGATATTCACAAGACTCAGTGATTACATGAATGAATTCATGTAGTTTGTCTTTCTTTTATGTTCATTTTCTTGCTGTTGTATTAAGCTATTTTGCATATCAGTTATAATATAAGATGGCCGAGTCAAATTTTGTCGATTATATAAAGATTTTTTGCAGATCGGGAAAAGGCGGCCCGGGTTCAGCGCATCTCATGAGGGCAAAATTCATTCCTAAAGGAGGTCCTGACGGAGGCGATGGAGGAAGGGGAGGCAACATAATACTACGTGGAGATGATCAGATGTGGACCTTACTCCATCTTAGATACAGGCCTCATATATTCGCCGGCGACGGAGGTCATGGCGGATCACAGCAGTCAACAGGGGCTGATGGTAAGGATCAGATAATTGAAGTGCCGCTTGGCACTATTGCACGTGATGCTGAAACCAATGATATTATTTGCGAGATAACTGAGCATAAACAGGAAAAGATCCTTTTAAAAGGGGGAAGAGGAGGAAAAGGAAATGTGCATTTTAAATCGGCAACCAATCAGACCCCAAGGTATGCACAACCCGGAGAGCCTTCAGTTGAGGGATGGATAATTCTAGAATTGAAAATACTTGCCGACGTTGGCCTTGTAGGATTTCCAAATGCCGGTAAGTCAACTCTTCTTTCTGTAGTGTCAGCCGCAAAACCCAGGATTGCAGATTATCCTTTTACAACACTCACACCCAATCTTGGAATTGTAAATTACCGTGATAACAAGTCATTTGTCATGGCGGATATTCCGGGAATTATTGAAGGTGCCCACGAAGGGAAAGGACTTGGGATCAGATTTCTCAGACATATAGAAAGAAACTCAATCCTTTTATTCGTCATTCCGGCAGATAGCAAGGATATAAGGGAAGAATATGATATTCTTCTCAATGAGCTTAAAATGTACAATCCTGAGTTGCTTGACAAAAAACGGATTCTGGCAATCTCAAAATCGGACCTTCTCGACGAAGAACTCCTGAACGAGATGAAAGATGAGCTGCCCGATGTGCCCGGAGTATTTATATCTTCTTTCTCAGGACAGGGTATTACCAGACTGAAGGATATACTTTGGAGAGAACTTGTATCGATCTGATAATAGGACCATGTTTCTTGAACAACTTGACAAACAATTATTTCTGCTGATTAATTCTGCCAATTCACCCTTCTGGGATAAGCTTATGTATGCAATAAGCGGAAAAATGATTTGGATCCCTTTATATCTGGGAATCCTTGTTTATATCTGGTTCAGAAACAAAAAAAAATTCCCCATAATTGTTTTATTCATTGCTCTTGCTGCTGTTTTTGCCGACCAGTCATCGGTTCATTTTTTTAAAAATGTATTCCACAGACTTAGACCTTGTCATGATCCTGAATTGTCAGGACTGGTCCATCTTGTAAAAGGAGAATGTGGAGGTTTATACGGATTTGTATCATCACATGCCTCAAATTCCTTCAATGTTGCTCTTGTAAGTCTTATGTTCATAAAAAAGAAATGGTTCACTTTTGGTATTTTATGTTGGGCTGCTGTAATAGGTTACAGCAGGATATACCTTGGAGTCCATTTCCCGGGAGATGTGATCTGCGGTGCCCTTCTTGGCTCATTTACAGGGTGGTTTTTTTACAGGCTATATGATTTTACAGACAAAAGGTTTCTAAGGGGAACTGTAAAACTCTTGCCAGATGATGAGAACAAATAAATGATAAACACATATTCTCCGGATAAAGGCTTTGTGTTGTCTGGCATAAAAAGAACTTGTTTTTGACCTTGCAACACAGGGTGAAAATCTTCGGGAGAACGTGTTTTCTGTAAACTTGCTGCTTTTTATGGACATTCTGAAGTCAATATTAGTTTGGCTGATCGGGATTGCATTCATTATAATATTTTTCCCGGTGACTTTTCTAATCTGGTTCATTGTACTTCCATTTGATAGAAATCGTACTGTAGTGCACGGCATGCTTGTTTTTCAGTCATTGCTTGTTTCACATATCATCCCTATCTGGAGTCTGAGAATAGAGGGAAGAGATAAAGCAGTTAAAGGAACAACGTATGTTATTATCTCAAATCATCAGTCAATTCTGGATATCCTGCTGATAAACTGTTTGAGATACCGTTTCCGGTGGATCTCAAAAATTGAAAATACAAAGCTCCCCTTAATTGGCTGGTATCTAAAAATGGCGGATTATTTAACAGTTGACAGGGCTAATAAGGAAAGCAAAAAGAAAATGATTGAGGAGGCTCTTGATTGCCTTAAAAGGAATATATCAATAATGCTTTTCCCCGAAGGAACAAGGTCTGCTGACGGGCAGATAGGTTTCTTTAAAAGAGGTGCATTCCAGCTTGCAATTCTGGCAGAAAAACCTATATTACCCGTTATAATAGACGGATCGGGAGGGGTTCTTCCCAAGCATGGCCTTGTTTTTGGAGGGTTTCATAAAATAGTTGTAAGGGTACTTGACCCTGTACCGCTTGAAAGATTCGGTACAAAGGATTGGGATGCTCTGGCACTTAAGTTTCAGACAATGATGACAGAAGAACTCAGAAAACTGAGAGAAGAAAATACAAGCTGAATGACACAAAATCCATCATACCGCAGGATTCTGCACAGAATGGGATATTATAATTACCAGCAGGGTCTTATTAATAATTTCCTTGTGCAGGAAAATGGATGGCTTAATCATCAGCAGAAATGCAGGAATTTCATACTTAAGGCAATTGAATATTTTAAGCCGGGGAAAATTACTGTTCTTGGCAGCGGATGGCTTATGGAGCTACCGCTTATTGAAATGGTGGAACAAACTGATGAAATATGTCTTGTTGATATAATTCACCCCCAGGAGGTAGTGACCCAGGTCTCTTCTTTAAAGAAAGTAAAACTAATTAAAGATGATGTTTCAGGAGGGCTGATAGAAAAGGTGTGGGAAGCAGCAGGGAGGCGCACCTTTTTGAACAGGCTTAAGTCCCTGGACGGCCTGGAGGTACCTGAATACAGCTCCCTTGATGATCCGGGCCTTGTAATTTCACTTAACATACTGACACAGATTGAAGTACTGCCTCTGGCTCTTTTGCGAAAGAAGGCAAAGGTCTCTGAAGACGAATATCTCCTTCTCAGGAAGAAAATTCAGTCGAAGCACCTGGAATACATTAAACAGCATGATTCAGTAATTATCTCTGATATTTCTGAACTGATTACAAGAATCGGAGGTAAAACAGAAAAGGTGAACACCCTTCTTGTTGATTTGCCTGAAGGTATTTTAAGGGATAACTGGCAGTGGGATGTAGATCTGAAGGGCCGTGATTATAATCTCAGGCATTCGTCATTTGAAGTGACAGCTGTAATTCTTTGACTATGATTGCAAGAGGCAAAACTGAATATTCGAATTTTGCAGCAAAATACCGGGATCAGGCAGAAAAAGAAAGGAAAGTTTTGCTTTTGATCTCTGTTTTTCGCCTGGTCGTCTTTGTCGGAGGCATAGTCCTTTCATGCTTGGCATTTACCTTATCGAAATATTATGGTTTTGTCGCTTTAATACTGACCCTGGTAATATTTATTTATTTGCTTATGTTATATTCCAGACATCTGGCAAAGCAGCAATATCTTTTGAATCTGGAGCTTATTAATCAAAATGAGATAAAGGCAGGGGAAGGTGATTTTTCGATATTCCCGGACGGATCTTCCTTCATTGCAAAGGGGCATGATTTTTCTTATGATACTGATATATTTGGCCCGGGGTCATTATTTCAGTTCCTTAACAGGACCTGTACCGGTTATGGCAGTGAAGTTCTTGCCTGCTGGCTGTCCGACCCCTATGAATTACGTACTGTGCTTAGGGAAAGACAGCAAACTGTAGCAGAAATCGGACTTAAGATAATATGGCGACAAAGTTTTCTTGCAACAGGCATTAACAGGAATCTTGACAGAAATAATATCCTGGGAATGACAAAATGGTTGGCGCTTGGACAGAAGAACAAATCATCCGCAGTCCGGAGGATTTGTTTATTGGCCCTTCCCTCCCTGGCTTGTATTACACTTTTACTGACAGTTGCGGGCCAGGTACATTATAGTATTTTCGTTTCAATATTTCTGGCAAATCTTTTAATTGTTTTCGTTAACCTTAAAAACACTCAGTCGGTTCACGAAGAGTTGACGGGCAGATATAACTTTTTGTCGTCATTGGGCAGTCTTATTGAGCTTATTGAAAGTGAGCAATTCGAGTCAACCCTTATTGAGAAAATGAAGGAAGACATTAAAGGAAGCAGACTATCGGCAGTGAAAGCCCTGAAAGAGTTGAGCGGGATCATCCGGGCATTTGACAGTCGCCTTAATATCTTTGTAGGCTTTATTTTCAATGGATTATTTCTGTGGGATCTTCATTGTCTGAGGAAACTTGATGGCTGGAAGGGTGGTTACGGGAAAAAATTTCCTGCCTGGTTCGATATACTTGGGCAGGTTGACGCTTTTATAAGTCTGGGTAACTATGCATATAATAATCCTGAATTTGTTTATCCCCTTCCTTCGGATGATATGACGCCTTTTAAAGCCAGGCAACTTGGGCATCCTCTTATAGATAACAGTAAAAGGGTTTGTAATGATTTTGTGCTCCCTTCAAAGGGCATGATTTGCATAATAACGGGAGCTAATATGGCAGGTAAAAGCACTTTCCTGAGGACTGTTGCTGTTAATATGATACTTGCAATGGTCGGAGCCCCGGTATGTGCCCTTGAGATGAAATTCCTGCCGACAAGATTGTTTACAAGTATGCGGACAACTGATTCGCTCACGTCAAACGAATCATATTTCTATGCTGAGCTTAAAAGACTCAGACAACTTCAACAGATGGTGCTTACAGGAGAGAATATCCTTTTTATTCTTGATGAGATTCTTAAGGGAACCAATTCAGAAGATAAAAGCTTGGGATCGAAGCTATTCCTGAATAAAATAATTAGTCTCGGCGGGACCGGCCTTATAGCCACACACGACACCACACTTGGTCGTCTGGAAGAAGAATACCCTGAAGTGATAATAAATAAATGCATTGAGGTTGAGATAGATGGAGAGATAATTCATTTCGATTATAAACTGCGTGATGGAATTGCAAGTAAAAAGAATGCAGTTTTATTAATGAAACAAATGGGTATAATTTCCTGAATACAATTAGCAGTTTTCAGTTTTATTTCCAAGCTCCTGCCTGCAGCACTTTTTATTCTTTTTCAGCTCTTTATCTGCAGATGCCAGAGGATAAATAGATTTAATTGTTGAAAAAATGATAACCGGAGACACCTCTAATTAACTATATTTGCGCAAAATTTCCTGAAAATGTCTGTCGGGTATTCTGAAGAGCATATAAAAACACTTGAATGGAGGGAACATATCAGGCTTCGTCCCGGTATGTACATTGGCAAATTGGGTGATGGGGCCTCACAGGATGACGGCATCTATGTCCTGTTGAAGGAAGTGATGGATAATGCCATTGATGAATTTATGATGGGTTACGGGAAGAAAGTGGATGTCGGGATAAACGGAAGTGAAGTCAGGGTGAGGGATTATGGCCGAGGCATCCCTCTTGGTAAGCTGCTCGATGCTGTTTCTAGAATGAATACCGGAGCCAAATACGATTCAAAGGTTTTCAAGAAATCAGTAGGGCTTAACGGGATTGGCGTTAAAGCTGTTAATGCTCTATCTTCAAGATTTGTTGTAAAATCGATTCGTGACAGACAGTTGAAGATCGTAGAGTTTGAACACGGACTGCTTGTAAAAGACCATCCTATTAGCGCGACAGATGAGGAAAATGGGGTTGAAGTAATATTTCAGCCTGATGAGAACATGTTTGGGAATTATTCCTATATGTCGGAATACGTAGATACAATGATGAAAAACTACGTATATCTGAATTCCGGACTTGTTATTAACTTTAATGGTAATAAATTCTTTTCCAGGAACGGACTGGCAGACCTCCTTAACGAGAACATGAGCAGGGAAGGCCTCTATCCGCTTATTCATCTTATTGGAGAAGATATTGAGGTGGCATTCACTCATGATATTCAGTACGGAGAAGATTACTACAGCTTTGTCAATGGTCAGAATACAACACAGGGAGGTACACATCTTGTGGCCTTCAAGGAAGCACTTGTAAGAACAATAAGGGATTTTTACAAGAAGGATTATGATCCTGCCGACATACGTTCATCTATAATAGCTGCCATAAGCATTAAAGTTGAGGAGCCGATATTTGAATCACAGACAAAGACCAAGCTGGGATCAAAGGATATGGGTCCGGAAGGGCCATCGGTAAGGACCTTCATCAATGATTTTATAAAGAAACACCTCGATGATTATCTTCATAAAAATTATGAGACTGCAGGCATCCTGCTGAAGAAAATCCAGGAATCGGAAAAAGAAAGAAAAGCTATTTCTTCAATCCAGAAAATCGCCCGGGAGCGGGCAAAAAAGGTAAGTCTGCATAATAAAAAACTGAGAGATTGCAGGGTGCACTATAACACAAATGAGCCGAACAGGCTCGATTCAACAATATTTATTACCGAAGGTGATTCTGCAAGTGGTTCGATAACCAAATCCAGAAATGTTGAGACTCAGGCTGTTTTCAGCCTGAGAGGCAAACCGCTTAATTCTTTCGGGCTGACTAAAAAGATTGTTTATGAGAATGAAGAATTCAACCTTCTTCAGGCTGCACTTAACATAGAAGACGGCATCGAGAATCTCCGCTATAACAATGTTGTAATAGCGACTGATGCCGATGTCGATGGTATGCATATAAGGCTGCTTATGCTTACCTTCTTCCTTCAGTTTTTCCCTGAACTTGTTAAGAAGGGACATGTATATATACTTCAGACACCTCTTTTCAGGGTGAGGAATAAGAAAGAAACAAGATATTGTTATAGCATTGAGGAAAAGTTGAAAGCTATCAGGGATATGGGTCCTGACCCTGAAATAACGCGTTTCAAGGGACTTGGAGAGATATCTCCCGATGAATTTGGTCATTTTATCGGCAAAGATATGCGCCTTGAGCCTGTGAGAATGAAGAAAAACGATACTGTGAACAGTTATCTTGAGTTTTACATGGGAAAGAACACCCAGGCGCGTCAGGATTTTATTATTGAGAATCTCAGGGTTGAGGAAGACGTTGAGGAAGAAGAAAGATAAAATGTTTTTCAGGGAGTGGTTGGGCTAACTATGGAAGAATTTGAACTTGATAATAAAATACCTGTTGCAGGCGAGACTTCTGCCAAGGGAGGCGGGGAGATTGAAGCGCTGCATACAGGAACTGCATTGTCGGGGATGTACCGGGACTGGTTCCTTGATTATGCTTCTTATGTGATCCTTGAACGTGCCGTGCCGCATCTTAATGATGGCTTTAAACCTGTTCAGCGGCGTATTCTCCATTCGATGAAAAGAATGGATGACGGGCGCTTCAATAAGGTGGCCAATATTATCGGGCATACCATGCAGTTTCATCCGCATGGTGATGCTTCAATAGGAGATGCCCTGACTCAGCTCGGAGAAAAAGACTTGCTTATCGATTTACAGGGTAACTGGGGAAATATCCTTACAGGCGATGTTGCAGCTGCACCACGATATATTGAAGCCCGGCTTTCCAAATTTGCTCTCGAAGTAATTTTCAACCCAAAGACAACTGAATGGAAATCGTCTTACGACGGCCGTAATAAAGAACCTGTAACCTTGCCTGTTAAATTTCCTCTTCTTCTTTTCATGGGAGCTGAAGGCATTGCCGTAGGTCTGGCTTCAAAAATCCTTCCGCATAACTTTAACGAACTGATAGATGCTACAATCAATTATCTGCAAGGCCATGATTTTAGTATATATCCCGATTTCCCAACAGGAGGGATGATAGATGTTTCGAGATATAATGACGGACAAAGAGGCGGAGTTGTCAAGGTAAGGGCAAGGATCGAAAAAGTCGACAAAAAAGAGCTTGTTATAACTGAGATACCTTTTGGAAAGACAACATCCTCCCTTATTGAATCAATAATCAAGGCCAATGATAAAGGAAAGATAAAGATCAAAAAAATAGATGACAATACTGCAGCCAATGTAGAGATTGTCATCAGCCTTATGTCCGGCGTCTCGCCTGATAAGACAATTGATGCCCTCTATGCCTTTACAGATTGCGAGTATTCGATTTCACCGAATACATGCGTGATAACGGAAAATAAACCGTCTTTTATGGGTGTCAGCTCTTTACTGAAGCACTCAGCCGACAGGACCGTTTTTCTGTTAAAAAGTGAACTTGAGATAAGACTGGCTGAACTTCAGGATGATTGGCACTATTCATCACTCGAGCGCATCTTTATCGAGGAAAAGATCTATCGTGATATAGAGGAATGTGAGACATGGGAGTCTGTCATAACAACAATTGATAAAGGACTCGAACCCTTCAAAAAGAAACTTTTCCGTGAAGTGACCCGCGAGGATATAATCAGGCTGACTGAAATAAAGATTAAAAGAATTTCCAAATACGATTCTGCAAAAGCAAACCAGCATATTAAGGATATAGAGCTGGAAATGGAAGAGGTAAAAAATCATCTTAATAATATTATACCCTTTACGATAAACTATTTCAAACAGATAAAGAAAAAATATGGTAAGGGCAGGGAAAGAAAAACAGAAATAAGAAGCTTTGATACAATAGAGGCAACAAAAGTAGTGGCAAATAATGCCCGGCTTTATATCAATGCAAAAGAAGGATTTATAGGGACCAGCCTGAAGAAAGATGAATTTGTATGTGAGTGTTCGGATATTGACGACATAATAGTTATAAGGAGAGATGGAGCTTACCTGGTAACAAAGGTTGCCGATAAGATCTTTGTCGGAAATGATATTATTTATGCTCAGGTTTTTCTTAAGAACGATGAACGTACAATCTATAATATCGTCTATCAGGATGGGAAAGACGGTCCGCTGCTTGCCAAGAGATGTGCGATAACCGGACTTACACGCGATAAGGAATATAATCTTACAAAGAGTACACCGGGTTCGCGGATCGTTTATTTCAGCGCCAATCCAAATGGTGAAGCTGAGGTGATAAGGGTACATCATAAGCCAAAAGCGCGTCTTAAAAAACTCGTCTTTGAATTTGATTTCGGGCAGTTGGCAATTAAAGGCAAGTCGTCAATGGGAAATATACTTACAAAAAACCCTGTTCAGAAAATCGTGCTTAAGGAAAAAGGGCTTTCTACTCTTGGCGACAGGAAGATTTGGTTTGACGATGCAGTATTCAGGCTCAATGTAGATGGAAGAGGAATTTACCTGGGAGAATTCAGCGCCGATGACAAGTTATTGGTTATAACAAAGAACGGATATTTCAGACATACTGGTTTTGATCTTTCAAATCATTTTGAGGAGAACATACTTCTAATAGAAAAATACAAGCCAGAGAAGGTCTTTTCCGTGATCTACTGGGATGCTGACCAGCATTATTATTATGTAAAGAGGTTTATGACAGAAGAATCCGAAAGGCCTTTATGTTTCATTGGCGAGAATCCCGAATCAAAACTGATAAGTATAACTGAAGTTGAATATCCGCGGTTCGAGATTAAATTCGGGGGTAAGCATAAAAACCGGGAGAATGAGATAATTGAAGTTGAAGAGTTCATCGGAGTGAAAAGCTATAAGGCCAAAGGCAAAAGACTTACAAACTACGTTGTTGATAATATCCATGAAGTTGAGCCGGTTGTAAAGAAAGAAAATGTATCCCGGGAAGACAAGGAAGATATTGTTGAAACACGAAAACAGCTAAGAGACGATCCCGCTCAAATGAAACTTGAATTATAATGCCCCGGAATAAAATTGTATACATTATTGGATTCATGGGTAGCGGAAAATCGACTGCAGGAAGAAAACTTGCTCAGTCTCTTGGGTGGAAATTTATAGACCTTGACAGGAAAATAGAAGAATTTGCCGGAAAAACAATTACCGATATTTTTGAACAGGATGGAGAAAGTCATTTCAGGATGATAGAATCGGAAATACTGCAGAAGGTGGGTTCATTTACAGAGACAATAGTTTCAACCGGAGGAGGGACCCCATGCCATGATGATAATATGGAGTATATGCTTTCAACTGGATTAACTGTTTACCTGAAAATGACACCGGAACAGCTTGCAAGACGTTTGCTGGAATCGTCAGGAGAAAGGCCGCTTATAAAGAACGTGCCAGATGAGCATCTTGAGACATTCATTGAAAAAATGCTCACAAAACGAGAAAAATGGTATGGAAGGGCAAGTCTTATTGTTGATGGAATGTTTGTTGATTCTTCTTTGTTAAACAATTTAATTATCGGGAAATTTGAATTGATTTAATTCTTAATTTAGTAAGGTAAATACCGCAACTGTAATGAGCAATAGACAATTTACAGTCAGATCAGGGGAATCGGAAACACTAAATGAAGGTAAATCAAACGATTGGGGGTCTTTGGTTAATAGATTCTCCGGTGAAAGGCTTTTTAAATATAACTATTTCAACATAATATGTGGCGATCTTTCTTCTGTCACAACAACAAAAAACAAATGGTTTACTGAATATATTCTAAAAGCCGGCTCAGAAGGTGATCCGAATCTGCTGCCTGTGATTAAAAAAATTGTTGCAGATACTTCACTTAATGAAAGTTTGCGCCAGAGGGCATCTGAGATATCTGAAAATCTTGAAGAGATTGATTTTTCCGTAACCGAAGCTAAATTTCCCGATCTTAATGAGGAAAAGAAGATTCTTGCAGCAAGACGGATGCTTGTAGGTATAAGGATGCCCCGGACATCTGAAATACTCCGCCTTCTGAAAGACAACTCAATTGCGGTCAACAGGATCGCGCTTTTTATGGTTGGAAAGTTCAGAATCATATCATTGATCCCTGAAGTATGCGAGGCTCTTACAACAGAAGGGCTGGAAGGAAATGCTGTTTCAGTGCTGCAGTCATTTGGGACCGAAGCTGAAAGTGAATTGTTTAAGTGCTATTTTAAATACTCCGGTAATCCGGAGGTATGTACAAATATCCTCTGGATATTTAACAAAAACGCTTCGGCAAGAAGCATTTCGTTCAGTTTTGAAATGCTATGGGCTACTTCAAGGAAGGTAAGAGAAATGGCCCTGGTATTACTCCTTGATAACAAATATAAACCATCATCAGCGGACAGAAACCGTCTTTTTAAATTATTGTTTGAAACAGCAGGTATAATTGCTGACCTTATATCAGCAGACATTGTATTCAGAAAGAATAATAAGAACCACCTTGCCGATGTGATCAATAAAGAATGTTCAAGGTGGAAGTTTTTCTTTGCGGGGATTTATTCATTGATGAATAATCAGGATAGTATTATTGAGCTAAAGGACAAAACGAATACTGAAATGCCTGATTTTGACAAACATGCTAATAACTTAGCTGCTATAATTCTTGGTAGGAAAAGAAATTTCCCTTTGATTTCCTTAGGAAAAAGTACTGAAGAAAGAAAATTTAGAAAGCTGAATCACTACTTCAATCTCACTCTACCCTCTTATGATGAATTGTGCGAGAAGATAATTAACTATAATTATAATTCAATAAGTGTTTGGACAAAGGCTTGTTTAATCCGGGAACTGGATTTCCCCAGGAATAAAGCTATTGAGGATTCGGTAATTGCTCTTCTTTTTGGTTCTGAAGAATTACTTCAGGAAGAAGCAGCAAGATTACTTTCAGCATCAGGGTCTGAAAATTATAGCTCAGTTTTGCAAAGGATACCTGAAAATACAAGATCGAGAATCGGGAAGATCGGTTTTCCGGTATATGATAACGAAGCAATGCTTTTTGAGAAGACCAGGTTTCTTGCTAAATTATTCGGAGGAATACCTGAGGATGAATTGTTAATGCTTGCTTCGAGGATGAAGTTTATAAGGAATAGTGAAAAGCCGCTTATCGAGAGTAAATGCCTGGTATGGACCTTGTTTCCAGGCAACATCAATCCGGATGTGATAATATTAAATCACAGTAACCAGAGCGATATTTCTGGTAAAATAAAGGGTGCCGACTTATATATTTTATCTCTTGAGTCGGTTGATGTATTTCATCGTCATTTTCCTGAGCACTCATTTGAAATTCTGAAGTACATTGATGAAAATGAATAATCAGATAATCCGGTATTTATAGTATATATCATATTGCAGGAAGAACATGGTAGCAGAAGAAATAAAAGACAGGAACAATCCTTTTCCCGGGCTGAGACCATTCCTTCAGGAAGAAAGCAGGTTTTTCTTTGGGCGGGAAAATGAGACCAGGGAAATAATACGGAAACTGTATGAAAACAGGTTCATTGCTGTGATCGGGTCATCCGGTAGCGGAAAATCATCACTGGTGAATTCAGGTGTTATTCCAGGCTTACTTAATTATAAGAATGCAGAAGCATGGAAGGTAATTTCATTGCGCCCCGGTAGCAATCCTCTTAAGAACCTCTCAGATGCTTTTGCAAGGTCTATCCTTAACAATAATAATGATTTTGGCGAGTCTGATGATATGGAGATATCGCATCTCAGGGATAATCCAAATTGGATATCATCATTGAAGAATATAATTGCCGGATCGGGAGAAAAGGTTCTTATTGTTGTTGATCAGTTTGAAGAGCTCTTTACAAGAAATTCTGAAGATAACCATTACAACAAACCGGAAGATGCTGTCAGATTTGCCGGATTGCTTGAAAATGCCGTTAAACAGGAGTCATTCGAGGTATATGTTATTATCCTTGTGCGTACGGATTTTATTGGTGAATGTGCCGGATTTCATGGTCTTATTAAAATGATGAATAACAGTAATTTCCTTATGCCTCGCATGACATTGGAAAATTGCAAAGCTGTTATTGAGAATCCTCTTAAAGCTGTTGGAGCAGAGATAGATCCCAAATTTGTTGATACTATCCTTAATGATCTGGGGGATCAGCCTGATCAGCTTCCTGTGCTGCAGCATCTTATGATGCGTTCTTTTGACTATTGGAAAGAGCATGGAGCCGGGAGCAGACCTATTGAAATAACCGATTATATTGCTGTCGGTACAATAACTGGTGCCATGTCACGCCATGCCGATGAGGCTTTTAATGAACTTAGCGATGAGGGTAAGGATATTTGCAAAAGATTTTTTAAGGCTATAACAGGAAAGGGGAGCGATAACAGGGATATAAGGCATCCCATGACATTTGGAGCTTTAAAATCAGTAGTACAGTGTAATGAGAAGGATCTGTTAAATGTTATCGAAAAGTTCCGGGCTGTCAAAAGATCTTTTATCGTGCCACGTTATGACACTCCAATAAACGATGATACATTTATTGATATCTCTCACGAGAGTATTATGCATCTCTGGGGCAGGTTAAAGGAATGGATAGATGACGAAGCGGCAAGTGTGAGAATATACAGGCGGCTTTCTGAAGCATCAGCCATGTATCAGCAGGGAAAAACGACACTTCTGAAAAATCCGGATCTGCAAATTGCAATTAACTGGAGAGAGAAACAAAAACCAACAGTAGAGTGGGCTGAAAGATACGATCCTGCTTTTGAAAGAGCCATTGTATATCTTCGTACAAGCGAAAAGGCATTGATAGATGAGGAGGAGCGCAAATCGATACTCCAGAAAAAGAAGATAAGGACCGGAAGAATAATTGCTTCAATCCTGGGAATCTTTGCAGTAATTTTCCTGGGCCTGATGCTTGTAACATTTACCCAGAAGAATGCAATAAACAAGCAGCGCGCGGAAGCATTAAAACAGAAAGCTGCTGCCGTGGAATATGCGACTGCATCGGAACGGGTTGCAATAGCCTCAAGGATACAGTTGGCATCTGCAGATTCGGTTGCCGATGCAGCAAAAAAGAATGAAGCGGAGGCATTACAGCAGAAAGCAATATTTGAAAACCGGAGCCTTGTTGCAGAACGCCGGATAATTAATGCTGAAACCGCTGTTAAAAACGCAATCGACGAAAAAAACCTGGTTGCTGGTAAAAGGATGGTATCGCTTGGTAAATCGCTGGCGCTTAAATCTTTGCTTATGACTGAGCAGAAAGATCTACAGGCTCTTCTGGCTTATCAGGGCTATCTTTTTAACAAGCGCAATGGAGGCAATAGTAACGATGCAGATATTTATCAGGGACTTTATAATATTACAAAAACCTATGGAAACCAGAACTATAGGAATTTTTCCGGACATACTGATGCAATAACAAGTATCGCCTTTGTACCCGGTCAGAGGGAATTCTATACCTCCGGAGAAGATGGAAAGATAATCAAATGGGGACTGGACAACAGGAATCAGAGTCTGCAGGTTATTTATTCAGGATCTGAGATCATAAATGTTCTCGCAATAAGTTCTGATCAGAACTGGTTGGCTTCAGGCAGTCAGAATGCCGGAATAAAAATGATACCTCTGAAGGGTAACGGTATCGGATATGAGCTTAAAGGTCACACCGGGCCTATAAAGTCCCTTATATTTTCCTATGACGGGCGCTATCTTTATTCAGCATCACTCGATGGCAGGGTGCTTAAATGGGATTTGTCAGTAAGGACATCTACTGATATATCACAAGGATTGGGCGAGATTACATCCATTGACCTGTCATCCGACAACAGGTATATCGCAGGTATAAACAATGAAGGGAAAGTAATTGTATGGGATCCGGTAAAAATTACTGATAACTTCAGGATTGAAGCGGAGGGTAAAAGGATAAAAACAGTCAGATTCAAACCTGACGATGATATTCTTGGAATTGGATATACCGACGGATTCTTCGAATTATGGGATATATCGTCAAAGGCGAAGCTCTCGGGAATTAAAGCGCATACAGATGAAGTTAATGATATCCGTTTCAACAGTAAATTCTCACAGATAGCAACAGCATCAAACGATGGCTTAATTAAACTCTGGAACTCAGAGGATTTTACGGTGCTCCCCATAAGCCTTGAAGATAATGAGGGACTGGTAATATCGATCGAATTCAGTCCTGACGGCCAGGTTATCGTGTCAGGAAGTACAGGGAAATCGAATAATCTTAAAGGCCGTGCTACAAATAATGAACTTCTTGCACAAGATGTCTGTTCAGCTATTACAAGAAACTTCACAACGGATGAATGGATTTCTTATGTGGGAAGGGATATTCCTTACGAGGCAACATGTACTGAAAATCAGTATAATATAAAGGTTAAGGAGATAAAATAAAACTCTTCTTGCCAGAGCTTGATTTTTCCCTAAATTTGCAGACTTTCAGGATGCTCTGAACAAGAGCACTTAGTTATGTGTTTATTCAAAAAAACATGATTATATGAAGAACAGGAAAACATTATTGATGATACTTGATGGCTGGGGTATCGGTGATGGTTCAAAATCGGATGTTATAAGCACTGCGCCAACACCAAATCTTGATCTTCTGAGAGATGGTTACCCTCATTCAAGACTCTTTGCTTCAGGTGAGGATGTTGGTCTGCCTGACGGACAAATGGGTAATTCGGAGGTGGGTCATCTGAACATAGGAGCAGGTAGAATCATTTACCAGGACCTTGTTAAAATAAACCTGGAGTGCAAGACAGGCGAGATAAGGAAGAACAGGGTGCTGACAGAAGCCTTTACTTATGCACGTGACAATAATAAGCAGGTCCATTTCATGGGTTTATTGTCTGACGGAGGGGTTCACTCAATGGATAAGCATCTCTATTACCTGTGTGATATTACAAAGGATTACGGGCTCAGAAATGTTTTTGTTCATGGTTTCGGAGACGGACGTGATACTGATCCGCGGAGTGGTAAGGGTTATATGAAGAATCTTCTTGATAATCTGAAAGGCTCTGATGTTAAGGTAGCCTCTTTTATTGGAAGATATTATGCGATGGACAGGGACAAAAGATGGGAGAGGATCAGGGAAGCCTATGATCTGATTGTTCATGGCAAGGGGGAAAAGACTGCAGACATCCTCGATGCTATGCAGAGATCATACGATGAAGGCATAACAGATGAATTTATGAAACCACTCGTTGTTGTCAATGATAATGATGAAGCTGTTGGAACCATAAAGGAAGGTGATGTGGTTGTCTTTTTTAATTTCAGAAATGACAGGGCCAAAGAACTTACGATTGTCCTTACACAAAAAGACATGCCGGAGTTTGGAATGAAGACATTGCCGCTTCATTATTGCACATTGACCCCTTATGACGCTACTTTTAAAGGGCTTCATGTTATTTATCCAAAGGAAAATGCAGATAATACAATAGGCGAGGTGCTTGCACGGGCGGGTAAACGCCAGTTAAGGATAGCTGAGACTGAAAAATACGCTCATGTTACTTTCTTTTTTTCAGGAGGAAGGGAAGAGGCCTTTGAAAATGAAGAGAGAATACTAATTGATTCGCCAAAAGTTCCAACATATGATCTTCAGCCTGAGATGAGCGCTTATCAGGTAAAAGATGCTGTAATAAAAGCTATTGAGACAGAGAAGTTTGATTTTATCTGCCTGAATTTTGCAAATGGTGATATGGTTGGACATACAGGTGTTTATAAAGCAATAATGAAAGCAGTAACAACTGTTGATGAGTGTGTCGGCGAAGTAGTGAAAGCTGCAAAAAACAAGAATTATGATGTTCTCATAATAGCCGATCATGGCAATGCCGATTATGCCCTCAATGATGATGGCACTCCAAACACTGCCCATTCATTGAATCCGGTACCATGTATCCTTATAAGCAACGAGTACAAATCAATCAGGGAAGGCATTCTGGCCGATGTGGCACCTACCCTGCTTACTATAATGGGTATTGCGATACCGGAGGAAATGACAGGGAAAGTGCTTGTTTAATTCCGGTTTGAATTACTCTGCTTTGAGCCATAATTTACATTGATTGATCTGAAGCTTATCAGTCAAAAAGAAAAGAAAGAGGTAAAAGATAGCCGGGAGTTACGGAACAACTTGATTACTCAATCTTCATATTAACAAGTTCAAGCCTTGTTGATGTAACCTTCAGAACCTTAAATGTTATGTTCTTTATTCGGATCACATCATTATATCCAGGAATATTGCCGTGGAAAAAAAGGATCATCCCGGCAAGCGTTTCATAGTCGTCTTCTTCCGGAAGATTCAGATTATATTTTTCATTCAGGTAATCAATTTCAAGCCTGCCTGAAAAAATGTATTCATTACTGCTTATTACCTTTTCAGTAAACTCGCTTACGTCATGCTCATCTTCAATGTCACCGAAAATCTCCTCAAGGATATCCTCAATGGTGGCCATTCCGGATGTGCCTCCGAACTCATCAACAACAAGTGCCACATTCTTTTTTTCCTCGACAAAAATTTTAAGCAGTTTATTGGCTGTCATTGTCTCAGGTACAATTGCCAGCTTTCTTATATTTGAAATAATATCCGAAGGATTTTTGAAGATGTCTTTAAGTTCGAAATAACCAATAATATTGTCAATTGTTTCTTTATAAACCAGTATCCTGGAGTGCTGGGTTTCGATGAACTTCTCTTTAAGTTCTGAGACAGGACTGTTACATTCAACAGCTTCTATTTCCGTTCTCGGGACCATACACTCCCTGAGCTTGACATTTGAGAAATCAAGAGCGTTGCGGAATATTTTTATATTATGCTGTACAGGTTCCATCCCTTCAAGATCCTTTGTATTAACATTGACAAAGTGATCAAGATCAACCTTGCTGAATACGATATCCTCTTTTGTCTTTTCCCCTTCTTTCTTCTTGAAGAAGATTCTTATAAAAAGATTTGAGGCGGCAAGAATCAGTTTGCTCACAGGATAGAATATCCAGTAAAAAAATATTGTCGGAATGCTTAATAATTTCAGAAAAAAATTCGGGGAGATAATAAATATTGTTTTTGGCAGAAATTCCGAAAAGATCAGTATAAGGGCGGTTGATATCAGTGTGATAAGTATAAGAACGAGGGCATCGGATCCCAGAACAGGTGTTAGTACAGGACTCAGAAGCCTTGAAAAGAACATGCCATAGATGACAAGGGCTATATTATTGCCAATAAGCATTGTGGCAATATATTGTCCGGGATTATTTGTGAAGAACTTTATTATTTTGGAGCCGAAAACGCCCTGTTTATTATCAAGCTCAATGCGGAGCTTGTTTGATGATACAAAGGCTATCTCCATTCCTGAAAAAAAGGCGGAAAATACCATCGTCACCAGAATGATAATTATATATTCCATGCCTTAAAATTAACTGTTTTATTCTTCTTTCAGGTAAATTGTGGCAGATACATTTTTTATTTTTCGTTTTTCGAGCCGCGAGTCGGATTCAAATCCGGTTCCTATGACCGTTTGGTCTTCGTTGGTTATTTTCACCAGCCTGTCGGTGTAGATCAGATCTTTCTCCTGATCCCAGAAGAGCTGGTCAGTTTCAAGCCTGTCATTGGTCTCGTTAACAATTACCACTGAGTCTTTCAACTCCCATAGTTTTTTCTTATCAGTGTACTTCGCGTATTTTGAAGAAGCAAATCCGACTGGTTCAGTTTGTCCGTCATGAAAGTTCACAGTAATACCTGATCTGAACTCGGAATATTGTGATTCTTCTTTGTTGTAGGTTTCCATAATCGGAAAGGTCAATACAAGCTGCATTTTCCCCGAATCGGTAAAAACAGCTTTTGCCCCTTTTGCAGTAAATGCCGGGAGGGTAGCTATCTCGCTTTTCTGGATCTTTTCAATTTTTCTTTCACATGATAAGACAATAAGCGAAAATACTATAGCTGTAAAAATTATAAGTTTAAGGCTGATTATTCTGCAAGATTTGATAACCATATAATTAAGAATGATCTTTATATTTATCCGGAATCTGTTTTGAATTATGTTCCAGGATATAATTAAGTCCCTCGTATACAATATCGGGCATATATTCTACTTTATATTCCAATCTCTCTCTCAAATATCCGCTGTCGCCACCGGTAAGTATTATTTTAATACCCGGATACTTATTTTCAAACGTACGGATGTTCTCATTTATTTCATAGATGAGCCCGTTAACAACTCCTGCGGTGATAGCCTCAAGTGTGTTTTTCCCGGGAGATGAATAAGTAATTGTTGATGATGCGAGCGGCAGTTTTCCGGTAAAATTGTGCAGGGCTTTGAATCTCATGCTGAGCCCGGGTGATATATTTCCTCCTTTGAAGGTTTTGTCTGACAGAAAATCATAAGTTATTGCACTGCCAGCGTCAATAATAAGTATCTTTTTTCCCGGGAAATGATAATAAGCGCCTGCTACTGCTGCTATTCTATCGGAACCAAGCGTTTCAGGCGTTTCGTATTCGTTTTTAAATGGCAGTATTGATTTATGGGAAAGAATATGTACATATGGTATTCCGCGGGTCAGGAGATCTATCACAAATGGAGGTATATTACTGACAGAAGAGATTATTGCCTTGTTGAGCTTTTTTACATAAGGTTCACAGAGTTTTTGCATTCTTTCTGAGGTGAACTGTTTGATGCGGAAAGAGATTTCCTTCTTCTTGCCATCGAAGATTGCCATCTTTGTACAGTTATTGCCAATATCAATTATCAGGTTCATCAAGGCAAATAAAATACAAAATTATGAAAAAGGAAGATTGCCAGGTGAATTAAAGATTAAAAACTCTCAATCTCTCCTATATATAGATATATTTAATTTTTGCTTTCAATACCCTGGAGTATACTGTTTAATATCTGTATTGCTGCTTTTACTGATTTTATTTCCTTTATTGTCAGGCTCAGTTTTGAATCTTTCTGCTTTACAGCCATCTGGCCGTGTTTCTGTCCGATATAATTCATTATTGAAATAAAGAGACTGCTTTTATAGAACTGAGAATCAGGGTCTGATATGAAGTTAGCTATCAGGAGATTGTTTTTCAGCAGGATCTTTTCCACTCCCAGCCGGACAGCAATCCACTTAATTCTTACTATATCGACAAGATCGGCTGCCGGAGGTGGCAAAGGGCCAAAGCGATCGGTAAGTTTGTTTACAAAAGTATGGAGAGTTTCTTCATTCCCTATCTCATTAAGTTCTTTATAAAGTCTTATCCTTTCTGAGATATTTGAGACATATTCATCAGGAAACATAATTTCGAGGTCAGTATCAATCTGGAAATCGCTGACATAAGTTTTATCGGGCCTTAAGGCGGGTTGAGCTTTTAAGGATGGGACAGCAGTATCCTGTTCAATAGGTTCAGTTTCCCTGAGTTCAGTTATTGCCTCGTTCAATATTTTCTGATATGTTTCAAAACCTACATCTGCTATGAATCCGCTTTGTTCACCCCCGAGAAGATTACCGGATCCTCTGATGTCAAGATCCTGCATGGCCAGGTTGAATCCACTCCCTAGTTCTGAAAATTCCTCAATTGCCTTAAGTCGGCGCCGGGCTTCATGGGTAAGGTTGTCAGGCGGAGGAGTAAGGAGATAACAGAATGCCTTTTTATTTGATCGTCCCACTCTCCCTCTAAGCTGGTGCAGTTCAGAAAGTCCGAACTTGTGGGCATCATTTATAAAGATAGTATTGGCATTAGGAATGTCAAGTCCCGATTCAATTATTGTTGTGGCTATTAAAACATCATAATCGCCCTGAATAAAATTGAACATAACATTTTCGATATCAGTTCCTTTCATTTGTCCGTGAACAACAGCTGATTTTACATTGGGACATATCCTGCTGATCTTGGTCTGTATCTCTTTTATATTCTCGACCCTGTTATGAATGACAAAGACCTGTCCGTTTCTTGATACTTCATATTCAATGCCCTCTTTTATTATTTCTTCGTTGAATCCGTGCAGTTCGGTTATGATGGGCATTCTGTTTGGAGGGGGGGTGTTGATAATTGAAAGGTCACGGGCGCCCATCAGAGAGAACTGCAGTGTTCGAGGTATCGGGGTTGCTGTTAGAGTTAAGGTGTCGACATTTGTCTTGAGTTTCTTAAGTTTTTCCTTTACTGAGACACCGAATCTTTGTTCTTCGTCAATTATAAGAAGTCCGAGATCCTTGAAACGGACTTCTTGTCCCACAAGCTTGTGAGTTCCTATAATTATATCGATCTTACCTTCTTCAAGTTGTGATAATATCTTCTTTTGTTCGGCGGCTTTTTTATATCTCGTCAGATATTCTACATTACAGGGGAATCCTTTAAGTCTTTCATTAAATGTTTTATAGTGTTGTAATGCCAGTATTGTTGTCGGGACCAGTACTGCAACCTGTTTACTGTCGGCAGCAGCCTTGAAAGCAGCCCTGATTGCCACTTCGGTTTTTCCGAAGCCTACGTCGCCGCACACAAGGCGATCCATCGGATGAGGAGCCTCCATATCCTCTTTTATAGCGTTTGTTGCAATAAGCTGATCAGGGGTATCCTCATAGATGAATGATGATTCAAGCTCACGTTGCATATATGAATCGGGCGAGAAAGGGTATCCTTTGGAAGCCAGTCTTTTTGCATAAAGGATTATCAGATCTTTTGCAATATCCTTCACTCTGTTCTTTGTGGTTTGCTTAAGTTTCTGCCAGGCGCCGGATCCAAGTTTGTATATTTTTGGGGCTGAATCATCCTTGCCTTTGTATTTTGAGATACGGTGAAGGGAATGGATGCCCACATAGAGGGTATCATTATCCCTGTAAACAAGCTTGATTGCTTCCTGGATCTTTCCGTTAACCTCAATTTTTTCCAGTCCTCCGAATTTGCCGATACCATGATCGATATGCACTACATAATCGCCCGGATTAAGTCCTGTTAATTCTTTCACAGATATGCTCTCATGTCGTGTGAAGTAGCCTCTTATCCTGAATTTATGGTAACGGTCAAAAATCTGGTGGTCGGTATATACAGAAATATTTAGATCATTGTCTGTAAAGCCGCTGTGCAGATTCAGCAGGAGGGGCGTGAACTGCACATCAGGATTTATCTCAGCGAAAATATCCCTTAGCCTGTCGATCTGCGACTGACTTTCAGATATTATGAATGTTCTGTACCCGGAGATCTTGTTGGAGATAAGTTTCTCTGTTAACAGTTTAAAGTTCTTGTTGAATACCGGTTGCAGTTCGGAGCGGAATTCAATAAGTTTCTGAAGAGGGAATGCTCCTCTTTTACCGAATTCTATTATCCTGAATTTTTCACATTCATCAATTAACCTGTTGCCTGTTATTATAAGCTCCTTCTTGCCGGAAAAATGTCCTGATTCTTCTTTTTCCTCAATCTGAAAGAAGATGTTGTTCATTTTATCCCTTATGAAGGCTGAGTCATCAAACCATATCAGGGCTGATGGAGGCAGGAAATCTGTAAATGAATCATTCACTTCTTCAATAGAGATGTCCTGGATATTTGGTATTACTGATATTTGTTTCTGAACAGCAACAGACAACTGATCATCAGTTTTAAAGGTCCTTATTGATTCAACTTCTTCACCAAAAAAATCAATCCTGTAGGGTAAATCTGTTGAATAAGAAAAAAGGTCAGCTATGCTGCCTCTTATTGCATACTGTCCGGGTTCATAAACAAAATCGACCCTTTTAAAATTATATTCTCTTAGCATTTCCTCAAGGAATTCAAGAGAAATCTTATCGCCTTTTGAAATGTTTAATGTGTTCTTCTTCAGGTTGCGGCGGCTTATGACTTTTTCCATAACCGATTCCGGGTAAGAAACTATTATGCCTTTTCTTTTTCCTGAAGCAAGATGATTGAGCGTTTCTGTCCGGAGAACGATATTAGCTGGTTCCGTCTGTTCATACTGAACAGATCTTTTATATGTTGACGGGAAGAAGAATACAGAATCATCACCTGTCAGTGCTACCAGATCGTTATAAAAGTAAGCAGCATCTTCTTTTTCAGGTAACAAAACAAGATGAGTAAGAGAAGTTTTAGAGAAAATTCCGGCCAGGGTCACAGCTTTTAGGGATCCTGCTAAACCCGGGATGCCAATTCGTTGAAATTCTTGTTTTTCAATTGATCCGGCCAGTTCCAGAATCGCTGGGTGTTTATCAAAAAGACCGATAAGTTGATTTTCTTTCATTTGCCGGAATGTGGCGGCAAATTTACTATCATTTTCCGGGAAAACCTTAATTTCTGAAAGTCAGACAGAATGTTACTTTTTGCTCATGCCGTGATCAGACAGAGTACAGTCCAGTTTTATGGAATCCTGTAGAATCATTTGGGTATAAATGGAAATTAAGAACGAGGTTTATTCTATAACAGAATAGTTATCGGTGGTTACTGGTAATCATCCGGAAAAGGTTTTGAGAAATTTTTCAACCTTTTCCACCATTTTATAAGAACCGGCATAAAACGGAGCTCTTTGATGCAGCGACTTTAATTCAAGTTCCATGATTCTGGAAGAACCATCCGATGCTTTTCCGCCAGCCTGCTCTGCAATAAATGAAATCGGATTGCATTCGTAAACAACTCTCAGTTTACCTTGAGGAGCCTTTTCATTCTGCGGGTAAAGGAATACTCCGCCTTTGAGCAGGTTGCGGTGAAAATCAGATACAAGAGAACCAATATATCTCGAAGTAAAAGGCCGGTTTGTATCTTCATCTCTCTCCTGGCAATATTTTATGAATTTCTTGATACCTAAGGGGAAGTAATTATAATTTCCTTCATTAATGGAATAGATATTCCCGTCAACCGGAGTTTTGATATTCAGGTGAGAGAGGCAGAATTCTCCGATAGCCGGATCAAGTGTGAATCCGTTAACACCATTTCCGGTGGAATAAACGAGCATTGTCGAAGAACCATAGATAACATATCCGGCTGCTACCTGGTTGATTCCAGGTTGCAGGAAATCCTCAATTGTTGCAGATCCTTCCATAGGTGACAGCCTGCGGTAAATTGAAAAAATGGAACCTACGGATACATTGTAATCTATATTTGATGAACCATCAAGAGGGTCGATGCAAACAACATATTTCCCCTTTTTGGAGAGGTTGTCTGTGAAGACAATCTCATTCTGGTTCTCTTCGGTAGCTATTCCGCAGCATTCCCCGCTTGACCTTAACGCCTCTATAAATGTTTTGTCTGCGAATATATCAAGTTTCTGTTGCGTTTCTCCCTGTATATTCAGCACTCCTGATTTGCCAAGGATATTAACCAATCCAGCTTTGTTTATCATATTATTGACAATTTTTGCTGCAGTGCCGATATGGTAAAGAAGACTTGAGAGATCCCCTCTTGCAAAAGGGAAATCCTTTTGCCTTTGTACGATAAAATCGTTAAGCGTCGTAATCCTGTATGATTTCATTGTAATTCCGAAGATAGTTTTTTTAATTCGAATTTCTAATTTTTTAGAAATTTTCCCATGTGAAGCTATATAAGTTCGGCGGGGTATAGTGCAGGATTGCAGCTACCATGCGATAATTACCGGCGAATTGTCACCTTCCGGAGATTCTGCAAAGGAAAGAGTCGATATGTTTTTCTCGAAAATGAAAAATTATATTAACCAGCAGTTTCTTTATCTGTCAAACTTCAGTCTCTGACCACGGTAGTCCTCTGTGAATAACCCCTTGTTATAAACAATCGTACCGTTCACTATTGTCATGATTATTTTCGATCGGAACCTGGTCCCTTCAAAAGGCGTCCAGCCGCATTTGTGGAGTATGTTTTCCTTTGAGACGGTCCATTGATCATCCGGATCGAAAAGACACAGGTCAGCCTTATATCCTTCCCTTATAAATCCGCGCTGACTGATTTTGAATATAAGTGCCGGATTATGGCACATTTTCTCAACGATCTTCTCAATACTGAATGTTTTTTCATGCCAAAGCTCGAGCATTGAAGGAAGCGAATGTTGGATTACCGGCACGCCGGAGGGAGCTTTAAGGTAAGAACCGGATTTTTCTTCGAAAGTATGGGGTGCATGGTCGGTAGCAATTAGATCAAGAAGATCATTGTTGATCGCCTGGCGCAAAGCTTCCCTGTCAAATTTTGTCTTTATTGCCGGATTGCATTTGATCATAGCACCATATTCATCATAAGCGGAATCTTCAAACCAGAGGTAGTTTACACATGCTTCACCTGTAATCCTTTTGTCCTTTACAGATAATTCGTTGCTCAACAGCTTTATCTCATCTGCAGTCGACACATGGAGGATATGCAGACGGGTGTTGTATTCCATGGCAAGTCTCACAGCATAAGACGCTGATTTAAAACAAGCTTCGCGGCTGCGGATAAGAGGATGCAAACTGAAGGGGATCTCTTCCTGATATTCTTTTGTATAATTATTGATATTTTTTCTGATTATTTTTTCGTCTTCACAATGTGCGGCAACAGGAAGCAAAGCCTCTTTAAAAAGGATCCTTAAAGATTCTTCTTTGTCGGTGAGCATATTACCTGTTGAGGAACCCAGGAATACTTTGATCCCGCCTACCTCCTCCGGATCAGCTTTTAAAACCTCAGTGATATTATCATTTGTTGCACCTAAATAAAATGAGTAATTTATCATTGATTTCTCGGAGGCTGTCCGGCATTTATTATTAAGCTCTTGTATTGTTATAGTTTGCGGAACAGTGTTGGGCATATCCATAAATGAAGTGATGCCTCCGGCTGCTGCTGCCCTGGATTCGGTGATTATATCTCCTTTGTGTGTTAGTCCTGGTTCTCTGAAGTGAACGTGAACATCTATGATGCCGGGGATCAGGAATAAACCTGAAGCATCAATAATCTGAGAATCTTTTGGGGAATCAAGCTGACCGGCAGGACCGACTGCGGATATTATCTCATCCTTTATAAGAAGATCACCCCTGAAAGTTTTCCCTTCATTTACGATTGTGGCATTTCTGATTAATATGGAATTCATCTTCTTCCCTCTTCCGGCTTCCGATTTCCGACTTCAGGCATTTATTTTTCGCAGATTTTCGCAGATTTTCCTAACTCCCTCTCCTCATCTCTCTGTCACCCCTTCTTCAAGCTCTTCAATTTTCCACAACCACTTGCCTCTTATATTTGATAAAGAAGCTCCTCAGTTTCATCCTCAGTACGCCATATAAAGCTTCACTGAATATACCTCCGGACATTTTAGAAATACCCCGCTTCCTGTCAGTAAAAATAATAGGCACCTCAACTAATTTATATCCGAGTTTCCAGGAAACAAATTTCATTTCTATCTGGAAACAATACCCCCTGGATCTTATCCTGAAGGGTTTGATATTCTTAAGTACTTCTTTTTTGTAACAGATGAATCCAGCAGTGGTGTCCATTATTTTCATGCCGGTAATTATCCTTACATATATTGATGCTATGTATGACATCAGAACTCTTGACAGGGGCCAGTTTATAACATTAACACCGCTGACATAACGAGAACCAATTGCAACATCAGCTCCTCCTTCATTACATGCATTGAAAAGTCTCACCAGATCATTGGGATCATGTGAGAAATCGGCATCCATTTCAAAAATATAATTGTAACCCCTTTCAAGTGCCCAGGAAAAGCCGGTAATATAAGCCGTGCCGAGACCCATTTTGCCGGGACGCTCAATCAGATGTATGTTATTATTGGTAGTTTGCAGATTTTTTACAATAGATGCAGTACCGTCAGGAGAATTATCATCTATGACAAGGACTTCAAAGGGGACACTTAGTGAAAAAATTGACTTTATCAGAGCTTCAATGTTTTCTTTCTCCTTGTAGGTAGGTATTATTACTAAATTCGACATGAAAATTAAATAA
>Ga0116183_1001278_pt1 | contig 28776 bp, 27 predicted proteins | sample AD_UKC078_MetaG_FD_89753 | JGI IMG/M metagenome (GOLD analysis project Ga0116183, IMG submission 89753) | Active sludge microbial communities of municipal wastewater-treating anaerobic digesters from USA - AD_UKC078_MetaG | ecosystem: Engineered > Bioreactor > Anaerobic > Digestate | place: USA...
CGAGGATGAGGGCCGCCGGGATCGTCATGATCGCGGACGCGGGGATCGTTGGCATGAGAACCGGGAACGTGGGCGAGGTGACCGTCATGAGCGCAACGGGGGTCGCAATGGACATCACCACCAGTCGGGTGGACAGAGCGTTAACCAGGGGCAAGGACCTGCGACAAACCAAAATCATTAAAAGAGACGTTGTGAGCGTTTATGATTCGTCCGACGCGCGACGATTTTGGATGAGTGTTGACGCGTTGAACTCTTCCAGTTTGATATCTCATGCGCCATAAACACAAAGGTTACCATGTTCCAACGATCAGTCTGATCATCCCCGCGGCGGGTCTTGGGACTCGTTTTCATCAAAGTTCCGGTGCCGCTTTCAGCAAAAGCCGGCGCCGGGATTCCAAACTTTTCTATGATCTTGCAGGAGAGCCGGTGCTCGCCAGAACGTTGGCCGCGTTCGCGGAAATTCCGGAGATCAGGGAAGTGGTTCTGGCGGTTAGTCCCGGGATGCGTTCTGAAATAAAACGCGTTCTTGGCCGCGCTACTTGTCAGAAGATACGTTATGTAACTGGAACGGAGACAAGAGCCGGATCGGTTTTGAGCGCGCTTAGACGAACTTCCCCGTCGTCAGAGTGGGTAATGGTTCATGATGGCGCGCGACCGCTCGTCACGACGGCGGCCATTCGGCAACTGATCCGGGGGAGCGTTGGCTGGGACGGAGTGATCTTGGCCAGGAAAGTTATTCCGACGATTAAGCGTGTTTTGAGGTCCGACGGACGCATTGAGTCGACGGTGGACAGGAGCACGCTTTATGAGGCGGAGACGCCGCAGATGGTGCGCCGTTCCGTGCTGATCAAAGCGTATAAGATGAATCCTTGCGCTTTACAGGCGACCGATGAGGCCGGACTTCTGGAATCGATTGGAGCCCGAGTCCGGGTCATTTCTCATGATGGATGGAATCCTAAAATTACAACCGTGACCGACCTCTTTCTGGCGGAATCCATGATACAAAACAGCAACCCAACGTGTACCAGAACCGGGATTGGTTTTGATACGCATCGGCTGGTTCCAGGCCGCAAATTATGGCTCGGAGGGATCGCGATACCATCGCCCAAGGGGTCGTTGGGACACTCCGATGGGGACGCGTTGCTTCATGCGATTGCGGACGCGATGCTGGGCGTGATCGGAAGAGGAGATATTGGTGAATGGTTCCCGGACAAAGATCCCCGCTGGAAGGACGTAAAAAGCGGTGTCATTGTCGAGAAAGTATTGGCCGAATCAAAAAAGACAGGCTGGCTTCCGTATCATGTCGATTCTAACATCATTCTTGAAACTCCCAGGCTGGGGCCGTACAAGATGAAAATCAGGCGAAGGATCGCGCGGTTACTACAGCTTCCGATTGAGGATGTTTCGGTCAAGGCTCGAACTCGCGAAGGGTTGGGAGCGGAAGGCGAAGGGCTGGCGATTACTTGCCAGGCGGTGGTTTCAATGAAACGGATTCAAATCGCGGAAGGCGACATTCGCAAGCGGCGTAGCTAAAGGACGGTCATTTCAAATGGGAATAAAATTTCACGACACCTTATCCGGACAACTTAAGGACTTTCAAGCCGGCGATACCGGTGAAGTCTCCCTTTATACCTGCGGTCCGACGGTCTATCACTACGCGCATATCGGTAACTTCCGGACCTTTGTGTTTGAGGATCTGTTGCGTCGTTTTCTCGAGTCTGAGGGTTATAAAGTCCGGCACGTGATGAATATCACGGATGTCGATGATAAAACGATCGCGGGCGCTCAGCGTGAAAAGAAATCGCTTCGGGAGTACACTTCTTTTTACACGGATGCTTTTCTGGAAGACCGGAAGTCTCTGAATATCCTGCCCGCTGATGTGATGCCGAATGCCACCGATGAAATTCCGGCGATGATTTCTCTTATCGAAACCCTGATGGCTAAGGGGATCGCGTACAAGGCGGAAGATGGTTCGGTCTATTACCGGGTCGCCGAATTTCCCGGTTATGGCAAACTTTCCAAGAAAAAACTGGATGGAAATATCGCGGGAGTCCGCGTGAACCAGGATGAGTATGAGAAAGAAGAGGGGGCGGATTTTGTGCTTTGGAAGGCCGCTAAAGAGAACGAACCTTCCTGGGATTCGCCCTGGGGAAAAGGGCGGCCGGGTTGGCACATTGAGTGTTCCGCCATGTGCATGCGTCATCTCGGGGAAACGGTGGATATTCACGCGGGAGGCGAGGATCTTGTGTTCCCGCACCACGAAAATGAAATCGCCCAATCCGAGGCCGCGACCGGCAAACCTTTTGCCCGTTATTGGCTCCACGCCAGGCACCTTCTCGTTAACGGGGAGAAGATGTCGAAATCCAAGGGAAATTTTTTCACGCTTCGCGATCTTCTCCAAAAAGGGTATGACCCGATGGCGATCCGTTATGTCCTGATGTCGGTCCATTACCGTCAACAGCTCAACTTCACGCTGGAAAGCCTGAAAGAAGCCCGCGAGGTCATCGAAAAACTGGACAACTGCTACTTTCAGTGCCTGAGCCGAATCAGGATTGCTGGGCAAAAAAACGGCGGGGAACTGAACCTTGGCGCTTCTGCGGCTGAAATCGGGAAGGCCCTGGGGGATGATCTGAATATTGCCAAGGCCCTGGCTATTTTTCAAAAGACCGTGAGCGAGATCAACGTGCATCTCGCGCATCTTTCGGAGACGGGACTATCCGCTTGCGTGGAATTTTTTGAGAGAATGGATCGAATCTTCGGATTTGACATTTCATCGGTCCGGGAGATTCCCTCTGATGTCATGCGAACACTTTCGGAATATGTTGAAGCCAGAAAAGTAAAGGACTTCGCGACCTCGGACCAGCTTCGGAAAGCTATCGCTGAAAAAGGCTGGCAAGTCAAAGACGGCCGTCCCGGTGAGCCTTCGACGGTCAAAAAAAACCGCAGGGTCTGGGATAGGAAAAAATAAGCGGATTCCGGTTTTAAAGCGGGGACAAGAAATATGAAGAAAAAAGGGATTTTTATTACATTTGAAGGAGCGGAAGGAAGCGGGAAGAGTACACAGATCAGGGAAGCGGCGAAATTCTTTCGGAAGAAAGGGCGGGAAGTGATCCTTCTTCGTGAGCCTGGCGGGACAAAGATTAGTGAGTTGATCCGCAAGATTTTGCTGGATCGCGCAAATCAGGGGATGAGTCACGCCACCGAGCTTTTTCTTTATCTCGCGGCGCGCGCCCAGGTCGTGGAGGAAAAAATTTTACCCGCGCTTCGGGAAGGAAAAGTTGTCATCGCGGACCGGTTTGAAGATTCAACGAGGGCCTATCAGGGATTTGGGCGCGGATTTTCGCTCGAGGCGATCGAAAGCATGAGCCGGCTTGTTCGCGGGACATTAATCCCGGACCTTACGTTTGTGCTCGATGTTGATATTACCAAGGGGCTCGCGCGTGGTGGCCGTCACGACCGGATTGAATGGGAGGCCCTGAGTTTCCACCGGAAAGTGCGTCAGGGCTATTTGACGCTTGCGCGAAAGGAACCGGGTAGAATGCTGGTGCTTGACACGGATCAGCCTGTTTCGGTTGTCAAACAATGCGTTCTGGAGAGGCTACAACGTGTATTTGGCAAATAAAACCCAGAAACTGGCGGCACGGATACTGGAATCGCATATGGCCCGGCGAAGAGTGTCGCATGCCTATATTTTTAGCGGTTCTGGCGAAGCTTTGGAGATGGCCGAGCTGGCGGGTGAGCGTGGTAGTGCCGATATTAAAGAAGAATTTGCGGTGGCGTTCGCCGCCGCGCTTCTGTCCGGAAGTGAAAAGCTTTTCCAAGTGGCGGAATCTTCGATCTCGGCGCGGATCTGGAAACGAAACCATCCGGATGTCCGCTGGATTGGCGAAGATCAGGAAGAACGGTCAATTAAAGTCGGGGAGGACAGCAGTGAGCGGGGCACGATTCGTGAAATTATTCATTGGGCGGGAATTAAACCTTACGAAAGCCCATGGAAGCTCTGCGTCGTTTTGAAGTCGGAGCGGCTGACGGATGTGGCGGCAAATGCTTTTTTGAAAACGCTGGAGGAGCCGCCGCCTCATACGGTGTTCCTCTTGCTCGTGGAGAATAAAACACATCTTCTCGAGACCATCCAGTCCCGGTGCTTTGAGATCAGGATACCGGCTTCCGAGAGTTTTGCTGTGCCGCGAAGTCTCGCGGGACTTGCGACGATTCCGGTGAAAGAAATTTTGGAGTCTTATCCCTCGCTTTCCAAAGAAGATTTGAGACGAAAACTCGATGGTCTGATGACGTTCATTAGGGGAAAAATCACGAATCTCGTTTCAGCCGACTCGCCGGATCTGGATCGCTGGCTGGAAGCGATGGATCTGGTTTATGATTCCAAGGCGGCTCTCGAAGACAATGTGAATTACAAACTCATGCTGACCCGACTCGCGATGCGCCTTTCAAGAATATTGCCAGTAGACGGAAAAGGATTAATTTGATGACGAATTATTATTTGACGACACCCATCTATTACGTGAACGGAAAGCCTCATATCGGACACGCGTACACGAGCATTCTTTGCGACACGTTCGCGCGGTTCCACCGGATGCTCGCCGAGGAGGTCTTTTATCTCACGGGAACGGATGAACATGGGATCAAGGTGCAAAAAGCGGCCTTAAGTGAGGGGAAAACTCCCCAAGCCTTTGTCGATGAGATTGTGCCCAAATTTCGGGAACTCTGGACCCTTCTCGGAGTCCGGTATGACTACTTTATTCGCACGACAGATGCTGAGCATAAAGCGGGGGTTCAGAAAACCTTAAGCGCGCTCGAGGCGCAAGGTGACATTTACAAGGCCTCTTATCATGGCTGGTATTGCACACCGTGCGAATCTTTTTGGACGGAACTCCAGCTTAAAGAAGGAAAGTGCCCGGATTGCGGTCGTGCGGTTGAGCGGCTTGAAGAGGAAAATTATTTTTTTAAGCTGTCAAAGTACCAGGGATGGTTAATGGATTATATTCAGACTCATCCGGATTTTATCCGGCCCGATTACCGGAGAAATGAAATTCTCGGGTTTCTCCGCGAGCCCCTTGAGGACCTTTGCATTACCAGGCCCAAATCGCGTTTGTCGTGGGGAATTGAATATCCCGGTTCTCAAGACCATGTCGTTTATGTCTGGTTTGACGCGTTACTTAATTATTTGACCGCTCTCGGTTATCCCGCGGAAGAATCAAAGTTTAAAAAATACTGGCCGGTGGATTGTCACATGCTTGGAAAGGATATCTTGCGCCAGCACGCGGTGTACTGGCCGATCATGCTCCGGGCCATGGGTGTGGAAATTCCCAAACTGGTGCTGGCCCACGGGTGGTGGAAAATCGGAGGAGAGAAAATGTCAAAGTCTCTCGGAAATATCGTGGATCCGGTTGCGATCGTAAAAAAATACGGTAGCGACGCGTTCCGGTATTTTTTGATGCGTGAAGTCACTCTGGGACTCGACGGGACGTATTCCGAGGATCTCCTGAAAGAACGATACACGAGTGATCTCGCGAACGATATTGGCAATTTATGGCACCGGACGGCATCCATGATGGAGAAGTATTTTGGGGGGGAAGTCCCAGCGAGCTCTCAGGGTGCGGAAAAAACTCCCCTTTGGCAAAATGTCATCGGGTTGTGGGACAAGGTTTGTCGGGATATGCTGGCTTATGATCCGAGAGAATCGCTCGCGAAGATCTGGACCGTTGTCACCCAGGCTAATCAGTTTGTCGAGGAGAAAAAACCTTGGGTGCTCGCGAAGCACGAGGATCAGAAACAGGAGCTTGCCGATACGCTTTATGTGTTGGCTGAAACGGTGGCGCATATCGGTGTTTTGCTTCAAGCCTTTCTGCCGGAAACCTCGCGGAAAATAACAAGTCGCTTGAAGCTCTCCGACCCTTTCGCGATTAAAGACGAATCCGCTTTCAGAAAACCGCTTGTGAAAGCGGGAACGGTGATTGAAAAAGGAGATCCTCTTTTCCCCCGTCTTGAAGACAAGATCGCGCCATGCTGACGGACACGCATCTTCATCTCCATTTTTCCCAGTATGATCTGGATCGCGATGAGGTGATCCGCCGCGCGATTGCCGGGGGAGTGGGGCTCATGATTAATGTCGGAACGGATCTGGAAGATTCCCGCAAAGCCGTCCAGGTTGCCGAAACCTATCCCGAGGTGTATGCCGCGGTAGGCTATCATCCTCATGAAAGCAAGAACGCAAGTCGGGAAGCGCTCGCGGAGTTGGAGAAACTTGTCGCGCATCCCCGCGTGGTCGGGGTGGGAGAGGTCGGGCTCGATTATTTTCACAATCATTCTCCCCAGGAGACCCAGCGGGAGATATTTCGAGTGTTTCTGTCCTGGTATCGCCGACATCAAAAACCGATCATACTCCACTGTCGTGAAGCTTACGAAGATATGCTCCGGTTGCTGAAAGATGAATTGGAGCCTCCGTGTCGCGGAGTGATCCATTGCTACTCGTCGGATTCGGAAATGATGTTCAAATTCCTGGAGCTTGGGTTTTACGTCGCGTTTGGAGGTGCTTTAACTTATAAAAAAAATGAAGCCCTGAGGGAAGCCTGTCGCCAATGTCCCCTGGATCGATTGCTGATTGAAACTGACGCGCCTTATCTTGCCCCTCAATCAAGACGGGGTGAGAGGAATGAGCCCCTTTTTCTGGTAGAAACGGCTAAATTTATCGCGTCGCTTCGCGGTTGCGATCCGGAGAAGCTTTTTACGGAAACGACGGCCAACGCCCGAAGCGTTTTTGATTTATGCTAAACCGGGTTTTTCTTTTCTTAAAGCACGAACGGGTATACTTGCTCCTCATCGTGTTGATCGGTGTTTTTTACGCGGCGATCATGACGGGGACAGGGAGGAAAATTCGTGCGTCGCAGGCGGTTCCATCACAGGCTATGGAGGAATTCAAAGCCGCGGAGCGCCAATTTAATGAACAATCATTCTCAGGGTGGGCGTCCGAGGAGTTTAGGAATCAGAACCCTCTTTTAACCCGCTCTTTTGAATTTTTTACCCTTTTTTTTCTGCTCGCCATTGTCGCTGGGCTGGGGATTGATTTTATCCTGCTTGTCCGTCCTTCGTTGCGCAAGAAGCTTCTGTATCGCCCTGACCCGCCCCCGGTTCGTGAATGGCCCTTTTCCATTCTGCTCAGGACCGTGGTCCTTTTTATTACGTGGGGGATTGTTCTCAGCGTGGCGATTGGTTTGCTGGAATCGTTTTTTTTAAAAACGGGTTCGGAAAACCTGCTCATGATTCTTCATACGTTAATACTAGATGTTCTCGGCCTTATACTTGTAGTTTACTTTTTAAAGAAACAGGGGAGTTCCTGGCGCGAACTTGGTTTTAATATTCCGCAGGGAAAGGTATTCAGGGAAATGGGAATTGGTATCACCGGGTATCTTGGGACTCTGCCTTTGTTTGTTCTGGTGCTGATGGCGCTGATGTATTTTTCCAGTCTGTTCAGCTATGAGCCGCCGCCGCATCCCCTTGTGAATGTTTTTGTGGAAGAAGAAAAGCGGCAACCGTTTCTGGTTATTTTCTCAATATTGTTTGGGGCGGTGATCGGGCCTGTTTTTGAGGAAATTTTTTTCCGGGGATTCTGTTATCCCATTCTTAAAGGAAAGATCGGAAAGGTGGGAGCGATGGTGGTGAGCTCGGCTTTCTTCGCGTCGATTCATCATACCGGATTTGTTTTTTGGCCTATTTTTATTCTCGGAATGGCGTTGGCATATCTTTATGAAACGAGGCGTTCGTTGCTAGCGCCGATGACGCTTCATGTTGTTCATAATTCGCTATTGATCGGATACTTTTTTCTCGCAAAACAGGTGATCAGTTCAAGCCACCCACTTTGATAAAGGAAACAGGCATGCAAAACAAAAAGGTTCCATTCGCGCCAATCAAGTTTTCACGACATGTGCTTTATCTTTTGGACCAGCGGAAACTTCCGATTCGGGAAGTCTGGGTTGCTTGCCGGAATTCCCGAATGGTCTGGAAGGCCATCCGGGACATGATTGTTCGCGGGGCGCCCGCGATTGGTATTGCCGCGGGGTATGGTCTCTATCTGGGGGTTCGGCATTTCCAGGGAGACCAGAAGGGGTTTTTGGAAACTCTGCGCGACCAGGGACGTTTCCTAGACTCGGCCCGGCCCACCGCCCGTAATCTTGCTTGCGCGCTGGAGAGAATCATGAAAGCTGTTCGTTGCGCGGGGGATCGAAGCGTTGAGGAGCTGAAAAAACTGGTGCTGGCGGAAGCGATCCGTATTCATCATGAAGACATTGATCTTTGCCGAAAAATCGGGGTGTTCGGATCCGAACTGTTCAAGAAGGGGGACGTCCTCCTGACCCATTGTAATGCCGGAGGACTCGCAACTTCCGGGTATGGAACTGCCCTCGCGGTTTTTTATGCGTTGAAGGAGAAAAAAATACCGTTTTCTGTTTTTGTGGACGAGACTCGGCCTCTGATGCAGGGGGCGCGCCTGACGGCCTGGGAGCTCCAAAAAAGCAAAATTCCCGCTACCCTGATATGTGACAATATGGCGGCCAGCCTGATGCGTGCGGGAAAAATTCATGGCGTCGTGGTGGGCGCAGACCGGATCGCAATGAATGGAGACACCGCAAACAAAATCGGAACTTATGGTGTCGCTGTGCTGGCGAAGGTTCACGGGATTCCTTTTTACATTGCCGCGCCGAGTACAACTTTTGATCTGAAGGCAAAAACCGGGGAGGATATTCCTATTGAAGAACGGCCGCACCACGAGGTGCGCGAAATTCAGGGAAGGCCGCTTGCGCCGAAAGGAATCAAAGTGTTTAATCCGTCATTTGATGTGACGCCGCACGGCTACATTTCCGGCATTATCACGGAAATTGGGGTCTTGCGCCCGCCATTCACAAAATCGATACGACGAATTGGCGCTTTACTTGAAAAATCATAGCGCGGGCGTGGTGGCCGGTTTGAATGAGGGGGATGGGGATGAACGAAATTGATTTTATTGAACACCTGAGGCGGAAAATTTCCAGATCACGCGCGGTATCGGTTGGAATTGGCGATGATGCGGCGGTTTTGGCGCCGCTACGCAGGGGGAGGCTTGTCGTTTCCACGGATATGTTGGTTGAAAACGTTGATTTCAGAATAAAAAAAGACGGTCAACGTAAAGCGCCCGACGATTTTTTGACACCTGAACAAATTGGCCGGAAGGCGCTAGCGGTCAATTTGAGTGATATGGCGGCGATGGGGGCGAAACCGCTGGCGTTTGTGTTGACGATCGGAAAACCGACGTATATCAGCACAAAATGGCTGGATCGTTTTTATAACGGAATGATGAGGTTTGCCAAAGAGTATGGTGTTAATTGTATAGGAGGAGATTTTTCACGAGCTCGAGAATTTTCGGTCAGTGTGACCATTCTGGGAGTCGCCGAGAAGCCGATACTCCGGTCGGGCGCAAAGCCCGGAGACTGGATCGGAATCACGGGGAAGCTGGGCGGGTCGATCCGCCGGCATCATTTTGATTTCACGCCCCGAGTGAAAGAAGGGTTACTGCTTTCCCGCCATTCTCTTGTTCGTAGTATGATTGATGTTTCGGATGGTCTTTTTCAGGATCTTCAGCACATTTTACGCGCGTCGGGTGTCTCGGCTGAGGTGGATCTTGAAGCGATCCCTGTCTCTTCAGACGCAATCGTTCTGTGTCACGGGGATACGGTTGCCGCGCTTAAACGGGCATTGACGGATGGTGAGGATTTTGAGCTGTTGTTAACCGTGTCATCGAGACAAAAGGCGGTTCTTGAGCCCCTATGGAAACGGAAGTTTCCTTCGGTCGGGATAACCTGGATAGGGCGGATTGTGAAAGGCAGGCCTGAGGTTCAATGGTTTTCAAAAAATAAAAAAATTCGGATCCCCAATTTGTCCTGCGTTGGCTATCAGCATTTTTAAAACGAAAAGATTTTTTCGGAAGTCTCTAAAAGTCCGTCCTGTGTGATATGAAAAAAAAATCAGTTATTACGAACTCTTCGGGTGAAACGATTCGCTTCGCGAAAAAATTTGCGAAAGAATTGAAGCCCGGCAGTGTGCTCTGTCTAGAAGGGGATTTGGGGAGCGGGAAAACGACTTTTGTGAAAGGACTGGCTGAAGGTTTGGGACTCAAGAATCCTTCCCAGGTAAAAAGCCCGACCTTTGTCCTGATGCATGTTTATAAGGCGCGGATCCCTTTATATCACTTTGACTGCTACCGTATCGACAGAGTCGATGAGTTATCGAATATCGGAGTTTCTGATTTTGCGTGCGATCCTGAGGCTATTACTTGTGTCGAATGGGCTGAAAAGGCGCGCGAATTAATTCCTCCTTACGCCGTCCGAATTTGTTTCGAAATCCTGGGCGTTTCTAAGCGGCGACTTGTCATTGGCTGATTAAAACTCTCCGAAGAAAGAAGAAAACTTGTTTTTAAGTATGTGGAATAATAAAATAAAAAATGTAAATAAAGCATTGACAAAGACACTGCGGGTTGTAATATGGCGACATGATCAAGAGCATAAAGGAGTGGCCTGAAAATGAAAGGCCGAGAGAAAAGTTGCTGGGCAGGGGGAGTGAGACGTTATCGGATGCCGAGTTGCTGGCGGTGCTTTTTGGGCACGGGGTTCGTGGCATGGATGCGGTCAGTTTTTCGCGTGTCTTGCTCAGTGAGGCGGGCGGGCTGAGGTCGTTGCTTAATCGGCCGCAGGATTTTTCAGGAAAGATGAAAGGGATGGGGCGGACCAAGGTTGCCATTCTTTGCGCCGTCCGTGAGCTTGGATTAAGACATCTGCGGGAAAAGATAACCGGGCAGAACTTCGTCCGAAGTCCCCAAGCGGTGGCGGATTATCTTTGCGCGGCGCTCCGGGATCGGAAACGCGAGGTTTTTAAGGTGATTTTTCTCGATAAATCTCTGAGAATTCTGGGGGAAAAGGACCTTTTTATCGGAACGATTGATGAGGCGGCCGTTCATCCGCGAGAAATTGTAAAATCCGCCCTAGAATTTCATGCTTCCAACCTCGTTTTGGTCCATAACCATCCCTCGGGGAAAATCGATCCCAGCCGGGAGGATTACGAGATCACGCAAAAAATAAAAGCTGCCTGCCAGACTGTTTCGATTCGAATACTGGATCACATCATTGTTGGAGAAAATCAATTTTTCAGTTTTTCTGAACGAAATGCTTTGTGAGGGCAAGCTTGGCGTTCGTATCCTTCCAAAGAATAAAAAATGGCAGGGCTTTTTTGATTTGTGTTTCTCTTTTATTCCAGACAGGAGAGAAAAGCGGTGATGTCGGTAAGATCTTTTAGAATGTGATCAGGCGAGTGAGGGCGAAAATCCTCATGTGTTCGACCGTTGGTAAGGACAGCGATGCTGCGTAATCCTATTTGATTGGCGGCCGCGATGTCACGTTCGGTATCTCCGATGACAAAGGTTTGTCGCTTGTCGAATTTCTGGTTCGCGATTTTTTCGGATTGCTGGATACCTGCCAGAAGGATCAGATGTCGCTCTCTCGCGTGGTTTCCAAAACCCCCTGTCCGAAAATAATGTTCAATTCCACCCCGGGCGAGTTTCATTCGCCCCGCGCCCTCAAAGTTACCGGTACCCAGAGCCAAAAACAGCTCATCGTTTTGGGAGAGGTGTTCCAAGAGAGGAATGACACCCGGCATCAATTCAAAATGAGGGGACTGGTGGATGTGAGCTCCAAAGAGATCCTCGTATCGCGTCATGAGGCGGTAAAATTCTTCCTCGGAAAGTACGCGACCAAGCTCCCTTATGGCGATTTCATCAAAGATTGCCGGGTCTGTTTTACCGTGAGGGTCCAGATTTTTCCAGCAGTCGGAAACGCCAAATATCTCCGCGAAAGCCTCTTCGAGAGCTATTTTGCCCGCTCCTCCTGTGAGTAAAAGCGTACCGTCAATATCGAATAACAACAGTTTTTTTTGCATGCGAGATTTTATCATGCCATGCAATGGTTGGCTTTTTTGCGGGAAAGCAGTCTCAGAACAGCTAAAAGCAGTTAAAAGCGCTTTCATGATTATTTTGCATCCGCTATACTAATGCCCGCGATGGCTGTGTTTTGAGATTGATTTTGGTGAATTGAGATTTTGTCGCATTTTTGAACCCGTTTATGATTTTCAGGAGTGAGCTGACTGTGTTACAGCCGAACCTTCCTAATCTTGATACTCCGGTCAAATTGACGCCGATGATGGAGCAGTACCGATCCATCAAAAAGACTCTTTCTAAGGACACGGTCCTTTTTTTTCGACTGGGAGATTTTTATGAAATGTTTTTTGAAGATGCCGTGCGCGCTTCAGACATTCTTAATATCACCCTGACGGGTCGAGAAGGCGGCGAGGCGGGCCGGGTCCCCATGTGCGGATTTCCTCATCATGCCTTTCAGGGCTATGTTAGGACCTTGCTCGATAGTAACCTCAAGGTCGCGATTTGCGAACAAATCGGAGATCCTGAACAGGCCAAGGGGCTTGTGGAACGCAGGATAACGCGGATCATCACACCCGCCACTTATCTGGATGACGAAACACCCCAGAAGAGCTTGCAATATATGGCCGCTATTCTTACGGACAAAAACACCGCGATCCTGGCCTATCTTGAGCTTAGTACCGGCGAGTTCTATGTGCGCGAGGTATTGCCAGACCGGTTGGCTGATGAATTATCCCTTCTGGGACCGCGTGAAGTCGTGATACCCAAATCTCTGGAATCTCGCAAAGATCTGACGGGTTTCATTCGAGAAACGATCCAGGCGACTTTGACAGTCTACGAAGACTGGATTTTTGAATATGAAGATTCGATGAGGCTTTTGGTAGAGACTTTTAAATTAGGATCCCAGAAAGCGGTGACTTTTCACGATCATCCTCTGGCGGTTGGCGCTACCGGCGCGATTCTCTACTACCTTAAGGACCATTTTCACAGCGCCCTCGAGCATGTGCAGAAGCCGCGCCTTTTTAACGTAAGTCAGTTTATGACCCTTGATCGACAGGCTCAGAAAAGCCTGGAACTCACCGCGTCCCTCAGCGACCGAAAAGACTATGGATCCCTGCTTTCGGTGATTGATCGAACCCTGACGGCCATGGGATCGCGTATCCTTTATCACTGGCTCACTCATCCTTTACTTGAGGTTCGTGAAATTCGAAGACGGCAGGATTCCGTCAGAGACTTGATTCAGGAAGGACGCCGGACTGAAACAATCGCGAAGCTCCTTAAGGGAGTTAAGGACATGGAGAGAACTCTCAGCCGGCTGAATTACGGTGTGGCGAACGCAAGGGATCTTGTAAACCTCCGGATTTTTCTTGAAAGAGTTCCGGAGATTCGCAACCATTTGGCGGCTTTTGAGAGTGAATTGATTCGTTCTCTCCAGAAAAATATCCAGCCCTTTCCCGCGATCAGTGAATTAATTGGCCGCGCGATCGTTGACGAACCGCCTCTTGCCGTGAAGGATGGGGGACTGATTCGGGACGGTTATTCAGGAGATCTCGATGATCTTCGCGGAATCTCAAAAAATGGAAAACAGTGGATCCTTGATTTTCAACGTCGGGAGATCGAACGCACCGGCATTAAGTCGCTAAAGATTAAATATTCGCAGGTTTTTGGCTATACCATCGAGATTAGTAAATCTTATTTGTCGCAGGTGCCGGAAAATTATGTCCGTCGACAGACACTGGCAAATGCCGAGAGGTTTGTTGTCCCTGAACTTAAAGAATGGGACGAAAAGATTTCCGGCGCTCAGGATAGAATACAAGCGTTGGAATACCAGATCTTTCTTGAAATTCGTCAGAAGGTGCTTGAGGAACTGTACGCGCTCCAGGATATGGCCAAGGCGGTTGGCATGCTGGACGCGCTGATGTCGTTTGCTCACATTGCGATTGAAAAGAAGTGGGTCGCGCCGGAAGTGAACGAAGGGTTTGGGATTTTGATCGAGGGAGGTCGTCATCCGGTCGTGGAGAGTATGCTTCCCACCGGAAAGTTTGTTGAAAACGATACCATGATGGACCGTTCCAAGGAGCAGTTAATCATTTTGACCGGGCCCAACATGGCCGGGAAATCTACCTTCATTCGTCAGGTCGCCCAGATTGTGCTTCTTACCCAAATGGGATCCTTTGTACCGGCCCGAAAAGCGGTGATTGGACTTGTCGATCGGATTTTTACGCGAATTGGCGCCTCGGATGATCTTGCGCGCGGAGAAAGCACATTCATGGTTGAAATGCTTGAGACGGCTCATATTTTGCATGAGGCGACAGATCGTAGCCTGCTCATTCTTGATGAGGTGGGACGTGGCACTTCGACCTTTGACGGGGTCAGCATTGCGTGGGCGATGTGCGAATTTCTTGCCCAAGGAGACAGACGCCCCCGGACGCTTTTTGCCACGCACTATCACGAACTTACCCAGCTTGAGGAGCATTTTGCCTGGATCCGGAATTATAAAATGGCGGTTAAGGAAACCCAGGATGGGGTCTTATTTTTAAGGAAAGTTATCCGGGGTGCCTCGGAACGTAGTTATGGGATTCATGTGGCGGAGCTGGCAGGTCTTCCGTCCGAAGTCACGACTCGCGCCAAAGAAATCCTTGCGATTCTTGAAAGTGGAAATACTGAAGCAACGGCGATTATTGAGTCAGGGAAGGTTAAAAAACGCAAGTCAGGCGAGGAAAAGTTTTCGGCGTCTTCAAACTCGATCAAGAAAAAGCCCAGTGAGGTTGAAGAAGCATTGAAAAAGATGGACGTTGACCGGATGACGCCGATTGAGGCGCTTCAAAAGATCGCTGAATTAAAAGAAAGACTTGAAAAACCAAAGCGCTAGACAGAAGTGAATGGATTTTTAATTTGAAATTTTACGGTGGCGTTATTTTCTTTTGCGAACGCGTAAAGATTTCGGGAGTGGAATGGTTGTTATGATTTCCGGAGGAACGAATGGGTAAAATACGTGTTTTGCCGGAACAGGTGGCGAACAAAATCGCGGCGGGCGAGGTCGTTGAACGACCCTCCGCCATTGTCAAGGAATTGACGGAGAATTCTCTGGACGCAGGCGCGAGCCAGATTGAGATTTGTGTCCGTCATGGTGGAAAAAGTTTTATTCGGGTGACCGATAATGGGGCGGGGATGAGCGCGGAAGACGCCCAGATTTCGGTCCAGCGTCATGCCACAAGCAAGATTGAGAAAGCGGAAGACCTTGACGAGATACGGAGTTTCGGGTTCCGGGGGGAGGCGCTTTCCAGTATTGCCGCGGTTTCAAGGTTTACGCTTCAAAGTCGAGCCGAGGGAGCGGACATCGGGATCGAGCTTGTCATTGAAGGCGGCTCTCTCGTGAAAGCAAAAGAGTGTTCGGTCGCGAGGGGAACGACGGTCGAGGTTCGAGATCTTTTTTTTAACACACCGGCGAGAAGAAGATTTCTTCGTCAAGACTCGACCGAGTTCGGGCATATCCTTGACGCGGTGACTTGTCTTGCCCTTGCCAATTTAAATGTCCATTTTACGCTTATTTCGCAGGAACAGGTGGTTCTTGATCTGATTCCCACCGAAGATCTTCCTGTCCGGGCGCGCGCTATTTTTGGCGATCACTGGGCAGATCGAACGCTTTTGGTGCGCGGAGATATCCCTTATGCCAAGATTTCGGGGCTTATAGGAAAACCGGAGCTGGCTTCCAGGAACAGGCACGAACAGTTTTTTTTCGTCAATAAACGGTGGGTCAAGGCTTACGCCCTTTCGCACGCTCTGCAGGCGGGTTATCACGGGTTTCTCATGCAAAATCAGTTTCCCGCGGCGATTCTTTTTCTGGATGTGGATCCCCGAAACGTGGATGTCAACGTGCATCCGACAAAACAGCAGGTGCGGCTTTCCCACGAGGGGATGATTAAATCTCTAGTTGAAAAAACAGTTTCTCAGGCGCTTAACCAGAATCAGGATCCTTTGCCGCGGTCGGGCGTTGCCGGAGAAATGCCTCTTGGTGAACCACCATCTCAGCCGATTTCCCATACCAGTGATTTGTCGTTCGGAAATTCGGAAAGCGGGGCTTCATTCAAGGTGGCGGAAGGATCGAATGACGAGGATTCCCAGCCATCGGCCGTTTTCCCCATTTTTATTGGAAAAGAAATCCAGATTACAAAAATTCTTGGTCAAATTCATCGCACTTACATTGTGGCTGAAACGGAAGAAGGTTTTGTCCTAGTGGATCAACATGCGGCGCACGAGCGGGTTATGTTTGAAATATTGATGAAGAATTTTCAGTCCCAAACTCCCGCTCGCCAGAAGCTTTTGATTGAAGAAACATTTGATCTTCATCCCCGGCAGGTTGAGACGATGAGAAAGTATCTGGAGTTCTTAAATCAAATTGGCTTTGAAACAGAATGGTTTGGAGAGCGGTCGTTTGTTGTTCGCGGGGTTCCGTCGATTCTGGCCGATGTAAATCCCGTTACGATTTTAAAAAGTTTTGTTGAAGAAAAAGAAGGCGGAAAGGTTCGGACATCGCTGAAGGGCGCCGAAGAGGATGTCGCAGCGATCGTTGCTTGTAAACGTCGTTCTGTTAAAGCGTCGGATCCTCTGAACCTTGAGGAGATGCGGGGTCTTTTGAAGAGTCTGGGGCAATGCCAAAACCCGTTTCATTGTCCTCACGGTCGTCCCACACTGATCCGGCATGCGACTGGCGATATTGAAAAACAATTCGGCAGAAGGGGATAATTCTCAAACATAGTGGCCAAGCCGCTCACTATATCGTTCCGCTAGTCAAAGATCGGAAATTGCGGGATCAGATGGGACGGCGGACGCATGGGAACGTAACGAAGAAGTTTCTCATGAAAGGTTCTTGGCGCAATATCTTGATTTATTTGCTGGATACAGGAAATAGGAGACAGGGATTGTGATCACGATCAAACAGGGGGACATCACGAAGGAAAGCGTGGATGTCATCGTCAATGCGGCTAACACGGGATTGAAAGGAGGCGGTGGCGTTGATGGGGCCATTCATCGCGCGGCGGGACCTCAGGTGATGGTGGAATGCCGTGCCATTGGACATTGCCCGACCGGAACGGCGGTGATTACGGGAGCCGGAAATTTGCTGGCAAAGAAGATTATCCATACGGCAGGGCCTGTCTGGAACGGGGGAAGTCGACGGGAACCGGAGCTCCTGAGGGACTGTTATGTGGGCAGTTTTAGATTAGCGAAGGCTCACGGGCTCCGAACGATTGCTTTCCCTGCGATTAGTACGGGGGTGTATGGCTATCCGAAGCGTGAGGCGGCGACGATTGCCTTGAATGTCGGGATTCAGTTTGAAAAAAAATTTAACGAAATTCGGTATCTCTGTTTCACGACCGAAGATCTTCAGATCTATCAGGATACTTACGCAACTCTTCGTAAACAACCTGGAGCGGACCATACCTGCAATGGCTAAATTAGTTTCTGCTTCGTCAAAGACTCGGCAATTACTTCTCCTTTCAATTTCAGCGGCCTTATTCCTGATGGTGATTAAATTTATCACGGGTCTGTTCACGCACTCGATGTCCATTATGGCATCCGCGCTAGATTCAGCGCTTGATGCGGCGATGTCTTTCGTCAATTTAGTTGCGTTTCATGAAGCCTCTAAACCGCCGGATGAAGAACACGCCTACGGTCATGGAAAAATTGAAAGTCTTGCCAGCCTTTTTCAGAGTCTGCTGATTCTGCTTAGCGGATCTTATGTTATCTACGAAGCCGTGAAAAGGTTGAGTTTTGGCAGTTATGTCACCGTAATTCCCATCGGGATTCTCGTGATTGTTTTTTCGGGAGGAGTTACGTTTTTACTTGCCTGGAGGCTCCGGGGGATGAGTCGCGAAACCAAGTCATTAATTTTAAGAACGGAGACGTTGCATTACGCGATGGATTTCGCGGCGTACGCGGGGGTTTTGCTAGCGCTGATCCTTGTGGCGATTACGGGATGGGTCGTTTGGGACCTTGTGGTTGCCATGATTGTGGCGGGGTATATCTTTTGGGAAGCTTTAAAAATCCTGAAGCGCGCGGGGGGTGATCTTCTCGATCGTGGCCTGTCCAAAAAAAAATTGGCCAAATTAAGAAAATTGATTTTGAATCACCATCGTTCAATAGTGGGAGTGCACAACCTCAGGAGCAGATTTTCAGGTAACCAGCTTTTTCTTGATTTTCATATCGTCATTCGGGGAGAGGGGGATTTTGTCCGAGCCCATGAAATGACGGAGTCGCTGATCGCAAAGATTAAGGAACAATGGCCCCAATCAGACATTATGGTTCATTTTGATCCTGAAGAAAGTGAGGAGCATCCATGAGAGTTTTAATTGTCGAAGATGAAAAGAAAATGGCGAGTTTTCTCGAACGAGGCCTGAAAGAGGAAGGTTATGTGGTAGATATTGCTTATGATGGTGAACAAGGCTGGGAGTATGCCGCCACGAATGAATATGATGTGTTGATCCTGGATTGGATGCTCCCCAAAATGAGTGGAGTGGATCTTTGTAAAAAAATTCGGGAGGATGGAAAGTCAACCCCTGTTTTAATCTTGACCGCGAAAGATGCGATTGAGGACAAGATACAAGGTCTTGATGTGGGAGCCGATGATTATTTGACGAAGCCTTTCAGTTTCGACGAGCTCCTGGCCCGTTTGCGGGCCCTTCTCAGGCGGCCTCGTACTCTGAAAGATAAGACGGTGCTTGAGTGCGGAGGGCTGGTCATGGATTTAATCAAACGTAAAGTAACGATCTTTGGTGAAGAAATCACTCTTTCGCAGAAGGAATTTTCGCTCCTGGAGCACTTGCTGCGGCACCAGGGGGAAGTCATGTCCCGGACGGCGATTGCCGAACGCGTGTGGGATCTTCATTTTGATCCTGCCAGCAACACGATTGATGTTTTTATCAATTTCCTCCGAAAAAAGATTTCGGAAAAGAATCCTGATTTCAGGATCGAAACTGTACGGGGTTCAGGCTACAGGCTGGTCAAAAATTCATGATCCGAGTTCGTTCCTTTAAAATCCGTCTTGCCCTTTGGTATGCCCTGATACTCCTTGTTTTTCTACTGGGGTTCGGTTTCCTGATGCAGGCGGAGTTGTCTCGGACTCTTTATCGTGATGTGGAACATAGCCTGATGCTTGAATCCCTCAGCATTCAGTCCGCCATTATCGCGCACCTTGAAGAAAGACGCGCGATTCCCCTGAGCCCTCCGCCCAAAATTGAAAAAGGGACCTTTGCTTTTTCCCCCGAATATCAGTCGTTTCTGGCGCGAGCGATTCGACATTGGGAAAAACAACAAAAAAGGATCGCTCGAAGTCTTTATCTAGTTCGGGTGGTCGGGTTGGATCACTCGGTGATGCTATCGAATCTTGGCCGGTGGGAGCGTGATATTATTTTTCCGGATTTTGAAAGGGATTCTGTGTTTATGGAAACAGGAAATTCATTCCAGACCATTCATTTTCAGAAACGGCCCATCCGGCTTTGTTATCAGTTGGCGCGGATCGAAGGACGTCCTTTCTTTGTGATACAGGTGGCAAAGCCTCTGGACGAAATTGAAGCAACTCTGAACCGCTTGACGATTATCATCGCGCTTATTATTCCCCTGGGGGTTATGCTCGCGGGTTGGGCCGGATGGTTTCTGGCAAAACGGTTTTTGAAGCCGGTCGATCGGATGATCCATCAATCGCGAACCATCACGGCGGCTTATTTAAAAGGGCGCTTGCCGCGAACTTTTTCTCTTGATGAACTGGACCGTTTGGCGGAAACGTTGAATGAAATGATTGATCGTCTCGAGGCTTCCACCCAAGCGGTCCGGGAGTTTAGCGCCAATGTTTCCCACGAGTTCAAGACACCGTTGGCGATTATCCGCGGAGAGATCGATCTGGCTTTACGCCGTGACCGATCACAGGCTGATTTACACAAAGCGCTAAGGATTATCAGCGAAGAAACCGATGGCCTGACCCGTCTGGTAAATGATCTGAATTTTCTTGTCAAAAGTGATGCCAAACAGCTGACGCTTCAGCGTCGAACGCTTATTCTTAACCAACTGATCGACTCGGTAGTCAGCTTGTATCGCGAGAGGTGTCAGAAGGAAGGCATTACTTTGAAATACAATCAATCCGATGAAGTTAAAATTCAAGGGGACGACCATCACTTAAAACGTCTTTTCATCAATTTGATGGACAATGCCGTAAAATTTACCGACGTCGGAGGTTCGATTACGATTGGTTGCAAAATCCGTGACGGTGCCGGAGTTGTCCGTATTGAGGACACAGGCATCGGGATTGACCCGGAGACCTTGAGTCATTTGGGGACGAGATTTTATCGTGCTGACCAGGCTAGGGCAAAAGAAGGGGCCGGGCTTGGGCTGAGTATTGTGCACGCGATTTGTGATGTCCATCAAGCCGAATTACAAATTGAAAGCCAGGTCGGAAAGGGAACTGCTGTTTCTGTGAAGTTTCATCTTGCCTGAGACCTCTGTTTAATAATGCAAGGCCCGCCTTAAGTCCTATAACCATTGAATTTAAATTTTTTAACATATTTTTAATCCTTTTTTAATGTTAAACCGGCTATTTTATGTTTAAGGAAGCAAATAAACGGTAATTAAAAATATTGAATTGATAATAATTGATATTTAAAAAGGTGAAAAAATGGAAATCAGTAGCCAACTTTTAAAGCCTTATATTGAAAAAATGGAAACAGAATGGCAGCAACTTTACCGGGAAGTTTGTGGACATTCGAGCGATGGGGTTGCCGCGATGAAGCCAGCCATTGAGCAACGGATGCGGCAATTGGAAAAATTTAGAACCTCCGCGATGTATTTTGATCGTGATGAAAAAGGAGTTAAGCAATTCCCGAATCCTCGTGAAGCCCTGAGGCTTTTGAAGCTTGATCTCAGGACGACACGGCGTCAGTGGCGGCGGCATTTGGTGTCAAAAATCCGGACACAAAAGAGGCAGGAGCGTGCGCTGTATGTGGCAAATCACCCTGAAGGAAAATGATCTGGTTGCGGGATTGAAGGCTTCCGATTTTAAAGATGCCCTGACGAAACTTGTCGGAATGATTCCCGATTGGCGACTTGGTCCTAAGATGAAAAAAGATGTATTTCAGCTACTGGTGGATTGCGAACGAATCGGAACCACGGCAATCGGGGGAGGGATAGCTCTGCCACATTGCTTGTCCGAAGATGTCCGTGAACCGATAGTGATGTTTGGTGTTAGCCCTGATGGTCTTGTGTGTCCGTCTCTTGACGGATATCCCGTCCATTTTATTTTTATGCTGTTACTCCCCAAGGATGAACAGGCGGAACTGAGAAAACGATCCGTACTTCAAAGTGCTAAATGGATGCTTTCCGATCGATCGTTGCGGGATGAACTTCTGGATGCAAGATCGTCGGCCGATATTTATGATTGCTTGGCGGGACGCGTCGGCTTGCCGCCGCGGGAGTCAGTTGTTTTTGAACATTGAAACGGATTTTGGGACGGTGTTTTTTGTTTGAGCGGTGAAGCCTGATCGGATGATGTTGTAAGGCGGGGGGTCTGACAACGCATCCGATCAGGTTTTTTTTGTAGCGGTTGAAGCTGTGGGATTGTTTTTGTTTGAAAGTGAAGTTTGACAAAAAAACTCACGCAAAAGTGTGTTTTAGGGCTTGCTTTCTCATTTCAAAAAAGTAGTATATCAGCACGTAAGCGTGCCAAAATTTGAGTTAAAAAAAAGCGGTTGAGAAGGCGCAGAAGTTGCAAGGGTTGGTTTTATACAAGTTAATTTTCAGTCGTGGCGAACAAGTTTGGTTCTACCTGCCCTTTTCTTTCGCTCAAGCATAAGGTTCCCGAAATGCCTTTTCTGACGCGCGAGACTGTCCAAGAGCGTTTACATAAACGCATTGAAGACGGTGTGAATGGTTTTCGACAAAATATCGGTCTGATCGGTTCCCCTGGAGTTGGCAAATCTCATTTGCTCAAGAATTTTTTTCAATCGATTTCACGAGATTCGAGACTCTTGTCTATATTTATCAGGGGGGAGACGATCGACGATAAGCAATTGGTGGAACAGTGGCTCGGCGCGGTTCTTTGCAGTGTCTTGATTCGCAAAACCTCTGACATTCCCTCCAGCCTTTCGGGGTTAATCCAACATACGGAGCCCCTTATCCCTTCGACGGTACAGGCTGTTAAGCATGTTCAGCGCCTGTTTCATCAGGAAAAAAAATCTTCCGCGGTTCGTGAGCTTTTTGGTTTGAGTTCGATTCTCGCGCGTGAAACGGGCAAAAAGGTGGTGCTGATCATTGATGAGTTGCAAGGACTCGAAAAACTTCCGGTCACGGACCCTTTTGCCATGCTTGGAAAACAAATTATGCCGGCAAAGGAAGTTTTGTATCTTGTGACGAGTTCAGCGCGTGATCGTGCGCTCGAGATTTTTCGAAATAAGCTTTCTCTCTTATTTGGTAATTTTGAACTCCTTGAGCTGGGTCCCTTCGGTTTCTTTGAAATGGAAAAATATCTTGCGGGTCGCATGCCTACTCACCGGTGGACGGAACCGCTCAAGCGTTTCCTCTTCCACATGACAGACGGTGAGCCTCTTTATGTGGATCTTATGATCCAGTGCATTGAAAAGATGGGGGTGCGTGAAATTCCGCAACCGGTGACCCCGGCCTCCCTGATCGACGCTTTTTGCCAGGAGCTTTTTGATGATCGTGGCCGGATTGCGTTGCGATTTGAACAGAAGATTCAACAATGCGCGAGTTTGTCCGGGAAAAATGGTGTTCATAAGCGGGTCCTGATTTCTCTTAGCCAGGGACGGCGCAAGGTCATTCCGATCGCGGCATCAATTGCGGAGACGGTCACCGAAACTCAAAAGGTGTTGAAGCGGCTCGTCCAAGAAGGACTGATTGTCAAGAGTGGCTCCTTTTACCACTTGCCGGATATTTTGTTTCGTTTTTGGATACGTGAGGTTTACCTGAAACGGCACGCGCTTTTTCTTCCCGAAGGCCAATCTCTTCGGAAATCACTTTTTGATAAATTAAATGCCACCTGTGATTCCTGCGCGCGGATGCACAATGAGGATGTCGGGGCCCGCGTCGAAACGATGCTTAAGGAGTTCCGGAACGATACCGTCGAATTTTCGCAGAAAAAATTTCAGTGTCCGCAGTTTTCTGAAACCGCGTTAAGAGTTTTGCCGAATTCTCTTTTCGCGATTCTTGGAAAAGGTGGGCGCGGGCGATGGCTTTTTTATGTTGGCGCGGAAACGATTGATGAACGCGCGGTAGAGAATTTGCTTAAAGATTCTAAAAATCTTCGGAATATCAGAAGAAAGATTTTGATCGCTCTCAGTGGCATTGAGCAGAACGCGAAATTGATCGCTCAGGAGGCCAAAATGCAAATCTGGGATCTCCGGCAACTCAATGTTTTTATGGATTACTATGATTTACCCAAGATTATCATCACCTCCCAGAGCAGGACTCATGGCACAGAACAAAAAACAGATGGATCGATTATGGGCACCGTGGCGCAAAACGTATCTGCGCTCAACTCGCGTTAAGTCGAAAGGTTGCCTTTTTTGCGGATTACGGCGAAGCAAGGACGACCGCAAGAACCTCGTCGTCTTTCGCGGTAAACGATTTTTGCTAATCCTGAACCGCTATCCTTACAACAACGGCCATTTGTTAATTGTCCCCAAGCGCCACCTGGCGTGTATTTCTCAGCTTGATCAGGAAGAAAGGCAGGATTTTTTTACGATGCTGGATTTAGCGCAATCCGCTCTGCAAACGGCACTCAAACCTCACGGTTTCAATATCGGGATGAATGTTTCGGATGTCGCGGGCGCGGGGATCCCCGAGCACTTGCATTGGCATATTGTGCCCCGTTGGAAAGGGGACGTGAATTTCATGCCGGTTATTGCTGGAGATAAAGTTATTTCCGAATCCCTGGATTCAGCCTTTGTAGTGCTTCGGCAGGCGATTCAAGCACAGAAGGGTTTGAAAAAGTTATGACACCGTCTGAAACCCGAGCTTGCTCCCGCCGGAAAAAGTCTGGAAAAGTTCCGAAGCATTCCCTGACCCCGCTGGAACGGTTTATGATCCCGAATCCTCAATGGCAAGAGGGGTATGAGGCATTCTCCGGTCTCTTTGGAAAGCCCATCGGATGGCTCATACTTCTTGATGAACATGAAAGGCACCGCCTAATCCGGCTTGATCGAAAACAGAATTGTCCTTATTTTTTCAAATCGGGTGAAAATCAGCGGCAGTGCGAAGCGTTTATCACGAAATTTGTGGATCAGCTTATCCACAATGAAGAAATGATTGAACGGCTTCCCTTATTCTACCGATGCGCGAGCGCAAAGCCCTGTCTCGCGTTTCCGGTACGTTATCTTGGATCCCTGAAGGGCTTTCTTTTTTTTGATTGTGTCAAGAATCCCGAGCGGGAAGTTAAGAGAATTATCGACCCTTTTTTTAGCTTTTTGTCAACTCATGTGGAGTTGGCTTACAAGAATTTTGAATTGAATAATTTTTATGAAACGGTTCATCCCCGGGCTCTGGCTCTTTCAACCATGCATTCCGTCCATCGCGTGATCAATTCCTCGCTTCGCCTTCGGGAGTTGATCCCAAGAATTGGCCGTTTGAGCGCTCAGATCCTCAAGGCTCAGGGTTGTTCCATCATGCTGACGGATTCGTCGCGGCGATATTTGAACCCTGTTTTTTCTTTTGGAAGTCATCCTAAATTTGTGCACCGCCAGCGTGTCCGGATCGGACGAGGAATTGAAGGCCGCATCGCGGATACGGGGGAGTTTTGTTTGCAGCGGAGGTATATCGCCGTGCCGTTCATTGACGATGATGTGGTGGGTGTTCTGATGTTGTGGGATAAAAAGGATAAACAGCCATTCACGCGCACGGATCTTGAGATTCTTAAATCGCTCTCGGAGCAGGCGGTGGTTGCGATCAAAAATGCCCAGTTGTTTGAACAGACGGAAGAATTGACGCTGGGCAGTATTAAGACCATCAATGAACTTCTGGAAAGACATTTTGGCGAGAAGCGAGGGCATCTGGAAGTGGTTGGCCAGATCGCGGTTGAGGTCGGGAAGATACTGGAACTCTCCGGCCAGGAACTTGTGATGATCGAACGGGCGATTTTACTGTTGGATACCGGTCAGTTGGGGATTTCGGAGCGAACCTGGGAAAAGAAAGAAAAACTTTCTCCTAAAGAGCTTCAGCAAGTGCGAAGTATTCCTCTCCGGGGAGCCAGCTTGCTCAAATCCATGTCGTCGTTGAAACCGATCATTCCGATTGTGATGCATCGCCACGAACGTTACGACGGGCGCGGTTATCCACAAGGTTTAAAGGGTGAGGAAATTCCGATCGGCGCCCGGATTGTTTCGGTCGTCGATTCCTACATTGCCATGGTCTCGAAACGTCCCTACAAGCCGCAACTTTCCGTTAAAGAAGCTCTGGAAGAGATTCAAAAACACAAGGGGGCCCAGTTCGATCCCAAAGTTGTAGACGCGTTTCTTAAAACCATGAAAGAGCACTCGATTCTGGAAAAAGTTCAGCGGTATATCGATAGTCAATGAATGAAGGTTACGGGAAGGAGAAAGAATGATGGGGAAGATGAAAATTGAGATAAGAAAACCTCAGCACATGATGCCGAAAGAACCAATGTCGCGGGACCAATCGGTCGCTGTGACGGCGGGCGATAAGCCCCAGGGGGTTCCTTTTTTCTTTAACTTTCTTCTTTTGGTTTCGTATGTGCTTTGTGGTGTCGCGATCTGGTTTGCCATGCGAATTTTTTTAGAGCGCTAGGGTTTGAAGGATTCCTATGCCGGTGTCGAGGAGTTTTGGGGGAAGTGTTCCCCAAACTGGTGTTCTTAAGAAATGGGTCGTTACGCCCAAAATGTCAGGCTGGTGTGTGGGTTTCCCGAAGGGGGTCTTTTTTTGCGGTGTTGTTTTGGGCGTCCTTTTCTGTCTAACCGGATGCAAGACAACTGACACCCAGTGTCAGAGAATTAGCCGACAGCAAGCGCTCACCATTGAAGGTTTGAATTCCGAGATTCTCCGACTCAATCAGGAAATTGATACAACGATTGGTTCCCGGGCGTCATTGGAAAAAGTTCAAGCCCCGTTAGCCTCCGAGTTATCGAGGGAAATTGGAACTGGCGTCCTCACGGTTTCTCTTGAACGAAAAGGGCTTGTGATACGGATCCTTGAGAGCGCGCTGTTTGAGCCGGATCAAATTGACATTTCAGATTCGGCAACCTCGCTTCTTGATCCGATCGCCACTTATTTGTCCGGTCCTCTACGAGAAAATCAGGTCATTATCGAGGGGCATCTCGATGGACCTCTTCCCGATGGAAGCGGGTGGCGATCCGGGTGGGAATATACCCAGGCAATTGCGGTCGAAGTGGTTCATTACTTTGTGGATGTGGCCGGTCTGAATTCTAATCGTTTTGTGGTCGCCGCGTTTAATGACCATTGTCGGTTGAATTTGCTTGATAGGGCTGGGAACAGAGCACGCAACAGACGCGTTGAAATTGTGATTGTTCCCAAAGGTACGAACGTTTGCGCGGTTGTATGAGACGATTCCTGCCGTTGTGCTTTTTTCTGCTATTGCTGGTCTTGGTGTTAGGGGGGCTCAGCGGATTAAATTACTGGGTGTTTCACGAGATTCAGAATCGGCTTGAGATTCGGGTGACTGGGAGATTTACGCCTGATTTGTTTCGAACCGGATTTCAAATCAGACACGGCAGTTTTTTCTGGAAGGAGAAAGTCCAATTGGTGGACGGGCATGTTCAGGTTCGTTATGATCCGTGGACGATTTTTTCTCGGGACGGGATTCGAATCATTTTGAAAAGTGATTATGCGGACATCCGGTTATTAGGTAATTGGGCGAAGTGGAAGGGCGTCGAATCCGCGCGCGTAGAACTGCTCGATGTGGATTTTGTCCTGGGTTCTCATCGCTTGACGGCCATCAACGAAATTGAGGTCAGATCGCCGAGTTTTCAATTTGTCATAAAAAATGTTGATCGCTCAACAGGGGTTTTGGGTTCAAAATAATCTTTATGCGTAAACGAGTCGAAGATCTGTTTTTGGGTATACCGATCCTTGAAAGGATCCACTGGGATCCGAATCGTCTTCTGAATAAAGTGACATCGGATTCCCGGGCTGTTCAACCGGGAGATGTTTTTGTCGCGTGTTCCGGCGCTTGCATGGACGGACATGATTTTATTGGCCAGGCAATACACGGGAAGGCCGCTATCGTGGTCTACGAACGAGAGCCTGACGTTATGATTCCGCCACATGTGACGGGAATTCGAGTGAAAGATTCGCGGGTCGCGCTTGCGCTGATTTTGAGACGGTTCTATGACGCGCCCGATCGGAAGATCAAAATGGTCGGGGTAACGGGGACGAACGGAAAAACTACGACCGCTTACCTTTTGTACCGCCTCCTTCGAGAGCAAGTCAAAATCGCGTACCTGGGGACGCTTTTCTACGAACTTCCGTCGGGGAGAAAACCGGCTTTAAACACAACTCCTGGGCCCGAGACACTTTTGCCGATGCTTGCTGGGATGGTGGCGGAGGGGGTTCAATATTGCGCCATGGAGTGTTCGTCCCACGCGATCCACCAGAATCGGATTCGTGGTCTCGAGTTTGAAATGGGAATTTTTACGCAACTGACTCAGGACCATCTTGATTATCACGGAAGTATGGAGCGTTACTTTCAAACCAAGCGCCAGTTTTTTGTGGATGACCCGCCGCCCCGGCGTTTATTGCTAAACAAGGATTGCCCGTATGGCCGGAGGATGATTGAGGAGCTTCCCCGTGCCAGTACGTTTAGCGTTCTCGCTCCGGCCGATTATTATGTGGAAAATTTGAAGATGTCGCTGACGGGGTCGACTTTTGACCTTTGCTTCCACCGGGGAAAGCTGCCTTTTCAGATTCGGATGCCGATGCGTTATAACGTCTCTAATGTCTTGGCTGTCCTTGCGGCGATCGATCTTTTAGGCCAGGGGGAGAATACCGGATTCAGAATTGAAGATTTTCGCGGTATTTTGGAGGAAATACCGCCCATTCCCGGACGCATGGAACGTGCAGGATCGGGAACGGATTTTTCAGTCTTCGTGGATTACGCCCACACGCCTGATGCTATCGAACAAGTCCTGAGGGACGCAAAGAGCGCGAATCCCAAAAGAATTCTGACCGTGTTTGGTTGCGGCGGCGATCGGGACAAGGCGAAACGTCAGTTGATGGTGAAAAATGCCTGCCAATATTCTGACGTGGTTATCATGACATCCGACAATCCTCGAACGGAGAGTCCCGAAGAAATTCTTCTCGACATGCGGAAAGGTTTGCCGCGTCCAGCTCCTTCCCATCTGGGGATTTACGAGATCATAGATCGCGCCGAGGCGATCGAGAAGGCGGTGTCGTTGGCAAAAGCAGGGGACGCCGTTTTTATTTTGGGGAAGGGACATGAGGATTACCAGATTCTTGGTGATGTTCGAATCCCCTTTAATGATCGTGAAGTAGTCGAGTCTGCCATTCGAAGAAGAAGCCGTGTTGCCCTATCCTGACGCGAGCCGGGCGCTCGCTACCCCCGTTGAATTTCCCGACGAATCTTGCGCGATTCGAAGCTTCTCGATCGATACACGGACGCTTCGTGAGGGCGAACTTTTTATTGCGCTCCGCGGCGAGAGAAGTGATGGACATGATCATGTGATCGAGGCTTTTCGCCGCGGTGCTTCTGGTGCTCTTGTCCAAAAAAAAAGGCAGGACGGCGTGGTCAAAGCCCTGAGGCAGGAGGGGCTGACGCC
>Ga0116183_1001285_pt1 | contig 28665 bp, 17 predicted proteins | sample AD_UKC078_MetaG_FD_89753 | JGI IMG/M metagenome (GOLD analysis project Ga0116183, IMG submission 89753) | Active sludge microbial communities of municipal wastewater-treating anaerobic digesters from USA - AD_UKC078_MetaG | ecosystem: Engineered > Bioreactor > Anaerobic > Digestate | place: USA...
CGAGCGGATCGCCATCGACAACCAGCCGATCAGCCCGGCCCGCTACGTCGAGACCTACCGAGAGATCGAGCCCTTCGTCCAGATGGTCGACGCGCAGTCTCAATCCGGTGCGCTCGGCGCGCCCGGTCCGGCGATGAGCAAGTTCGAGGTCCTCACCGCGATGGCGTTCGCCGCCTTCGCCGACGCCCCGGTCGACATCGCCGTGATCGAGACCGGGATGGGCGGGCGCTGGGACGCCACCAACGTGGTCGACGCCCCCGTTGCCGTGATCACCCCGATCGGCATCGATCACACCGAGTATCTCGGTGGCACCATCGCCGAGATCGCCGCGGAGAAGGCGGGCATCATCTCCGGTCCGCACGGTGCGGCCGAGACCGTCGCAGTGATCGCCGCCCAGCCACCCGAGGCGATGGAAGTCCTTCTGGCCCAAGCAATCCGGGCCGACGCAGCAGTGGCCCGGGAGGGCTCCGAGTTCGCCGTACTGGACCGGCAGGTGGCCGTCGGCGGGCAGGTGCTCGAACTGCAGGGACTCGGCGGCGTTTACCGGGAGGTGTTCGTGCCGTTGCACGGCGAGCACCAGGCCCACAACGCCGTGACCGCACTGGCGGCCGTGGAGGCGTTCTTCGGCGCCGGTGCTCAGCGCCAACTCGACATCGATGCGGTCCGGGCCGGATTCGCGGCCGTAACCAGCCCCGGTCGGCTGGAGCGGATACGCAGTGCCCCAGCGGTGTTCATCGATGCCGCACACAACCCGTCGGGCGCCAAGGTGCTGGCCCGCGCGCTGGCCGACGAGTTCGACTTCCGCTATCTGGTGGGTGTGGTTTCGGTGCTCGACGGCAAGGACGTCACCGGAATTCTGAGCGCGCTGGAACCTGTCTTTGACCAGGTCGTGGTGACCGACAACGGATCACCGCGCGCCATGGATACCGAGTTGTTGGCGTTACGGGCCGAGGAGGTATTCGGCCAGGACCGGGTGGTACGGGCGGCGGGCCTGCCCGACGCCATCGAAACCGCGACGGCTCTCGTCGAGGAGGAGTGCGACGGACACTCCGGTGCCGGGATCGTCGTCACCGGATCGGTTCTCACCGCGGGCGCCGCCCGCACCCTGTTCGGGAAGGACCCGAGATGACCCAGGCCGTACCGCAGACGCCCGACCCGTGGAAGAGCTTTCGCGGGGTGATGGCCGGCACCCTGATCCTGGAGGTGATCACGGTCCTGCTGGCGCTGCCCGTGGTGTCCGCGGTCGGCGGCGGACTGACGCCGTGGTCCACGGCCTACCTGCTCGGCTTCTCGGCGCTGCTGGTTCTGCTCGCCGGGGTGCAGGGCCGGCCCTGGGCGATCTGGGCGAACCTGTCCGCACAGCTGCTCCTGGTGCTCGGATTCTTCGTTTACCCGGCAATCGGTTTCATGGGCGTGATCTTCGGGGTGGTCTGGGGTGTCATCGCCTACCTGCGATACGAGGTGCGCCGCCGGCAGCGACTCGGGCTGCTGCCCGGCCAGCAGCGACCGCCTGGCCCTGCGGATCCCGCCCCCGCTGACTGACCCCCACGGAGCGGTGGCCTGCCGCGACGCCGGTACGGTCGCTCCCATGCCGAGGTTCGACAGGCGAAGGTTGCTGACGGCCGGACCAGCGGTCCTCGCCGGCCTGACGTTCACCGGCATCGGCAGATCGGCTCCCGCAGCTTCGGCCCCCCCAACGGTCGGATACCGCGTCCTCAGTGACCTCACCTACGCGGCTCCGGCAGGTCGGGGACATCTACTCGACCTCTACCTTCCGACCGGACAGTCGGGGCCCTGTCCAGTGATCCTCTACACCGCGGGCTCGGCCTTCCGGAGTGACGACACCAAGAGCGGGGAGTCCGGTGTGGCTGCCGTCCCGGGATCCCCGACCGGTCTCGGCGGACTGACCAGCGCCGCCCGGTTGGCCGCGATGTGGGCGCCGCATGGCTACGCCGTCGCCGGCGTGAACGTCCGCAGCAGCGCGGAGGGGACGTTCCCCGCGCAACTGCACGACATCAAGGCCGCGATCCGCTACCTGCGCGCACACGCAGGCTCATACGGCCTGGACGCCGGGCGGTTCGCCACCATGGGCACCAGCAGCGGGGGCTGGGTTGCTGCCATGGCCGGGGTGACGGCCGGCATCGCACACCTTGAGGGTGACCTCGGCAATCCGGACCAGTCCAGCGCCGTCAACGCCGTGATCGACCTGTTCGGGCCAACCGACTTCCTGCAGATGGATGCTCACCGGCTCAGCGACGGCCAGATACACGACGCCCCGGACTCACCCGAGTCGCAGCTGATGGGCTTTCCCCTGCAGAGCGACCCGGTGGCCGTTGCACGCGCCAACCCCGCCGCATATGTGAATCCCCAGAGTCCGCCGATCTTCATCACGCACGGCACGGCGGATCCGCTGGTGCCGTTCAATCAGTCTGAGATTCTGTTCGGCGCTTATCGGGAGGCCGGGGCCACGGCGACGCTGGTGCTGGTTCCCGGTGCCGTGCACACCGACAGTTACCTGACCAGCGCGGCCGCTTCGGCCGGCCGCGTTGTCATGCACACCAGCGGTGGCGTGGTGACCACCGGCTCCGAGCCCCCGCCCACCTACGAGGCACTGCTGGGCTTCCTCGACGCCCAACTGCGTGCATGATCCACTTCCCGATTCGGCCCGGGTACGCTGAGCCGCCGAGGAGCGGCGCCAGACGAGCCTGCAGAGCGAAACGATGAGTGTGATGAAAGAGGAGTGGCAGATGACCGAGCGGACTCTTGTGCTGATCAAGCCGGACGGTGTCGAGCGCCGGATGGTCGGTGAGATCATCGGCCGGATCGAGCGGAAGGGCCTGACCCTGGTCGCTCTTGAGCTCAAGCAGGTCGGCGACGAACTGGCCCGCGCTCACTACGCCGAGCATGCGGAGAAGGGATTCTTCGGCGACCTGCTGGAGTTCATCACCTCCGGCCCGGTGGTCGCCGCGGTCCTCGAAGGCCCGCGTGCCGTCGCCGCGTTCCGCCAGCTCGCCGGTGGGACCGATCCGGTGGAGAAGGCAGCCCCCGGCAGCATCCGGGGCGACTTCGGACTGGAGACCCAGTACAACCTGGTGCATGGTTCGGACTCCCCGGAATCGGCGGCCCGCGAGATCGCCCTCTGGTTCCCGGGCCTGTAGGCCCCGCGTGGAACCGCCGCGTGCGGGGCATCCCGGCAGCGGTATGTGATAATTGCTGTCGGGGCCCGGCAACGGGTTCCACGGAATGAGACTTTCGGCGTGCGCGACCACCGCGGCCTGCGGTGCGGCGCGGACCGTCGGTGGACCCATTCAGCCCATAGACCAAGCCCGGTGACGGGCGCATAACGCAAGCCCTCGCGTGGCCGCCTCTTCCTGACGCGCCCGGGGGCTCGAGGAGAGTACGTGGCCGAGGATGACTACACAGCCGATCAGCCCGAAGTTCAGCCCCCGGCTGACAGCCCGGCCGAACTGCCTGAACGGCTGAGAGTGCACTCACTGGCCCGTGTGCTCGGCACCACCAGCAAGCGGGTTCTCGACGCGCTCCGCGAGCTCGACGGCCGCAGTCGCAGCGCGCATTCCAGCATCGACCAAGCGGACGCCGTTCGCGTCCGCGAACTGCTGACCGGCGCGGACGCCGACGCGGCCGGTGCGGAAGCCGCTGCGGCCGCCGTGGAAGCCGACGCGGCAGTCGAGGCCGCCGTGGAAGCCGACGCGGCAGTCGAGGCCGGTGCGGAACCGGAATCTCGGTCGATGCTGGAGACCCCGGAACCCACTGCCCAACACGGCGCTGCGATCACCGCGCCGCCCGCCTACATGCCGCTGTTCGTCGCCCCCCAGCCGATCGTGGTCGAGCCCGACGGCGATGCGGAGGCCGACGCTGACGAGGACGACACGACTCCGTCCGACGCCGAGGATGAGGAAGACGGCACAGGGGACGCTGACGGCGCGGAGCGCCCAGCGAACCGTCGCCGCCGACGGGGACGTCGCGGTCGTGGCAGAGGTCGCGGGGAGCAGGGCGAGGACGACGAAGCCAACCCGGCGGCCGAGTCCGATGGTTCCGACGGTGCGGAGGCCGAGAGCGACGAGCCCGACACCGGAGACGAGGCCGGCGAAGAAGCCGGCGAGGACTCCGAGGGCGGTGCCGACGGTGCGACCCGTCGTCGTCGCCGTCGTCGCCGTCGCAAGGGTGGGGCGGGCGACGGGGCCAAAGACGGAGCCGATGGATCCTCCGTCGACGACCCGCCCAACACCGTCGTCCACGAACGCGCCCCGCGGGAGAAGGCCGATCGGTCCGACGAGATCCAGGGCATCAGCGGATCGACCCGACTGGAGGCTAAGCGTCAGCGTCGCCGTGACGGTCGCGACGCCGGCCGCCGCCGGCCCCCGGTCCTGTCCGAAGCCGAGTTCCTGGCCCGCCGCGAGGCGGTGAACCGGGTGATGGTGGTGCGCGACAAGGTCCGCACCGATCCGCCGCATCAGGGCGCTCGCTACACCCAGATCGCCGTGCTCGAGGACGGAATCGTCGTCGAACACTTCGTGACCTCGGCTGGTTCTGCGTCGCTGGTCGGCAACATCTACCTCGGCATCGTGCAGAACGTGCTGCCGTCGATGGAGGCCGCGTTCGTCGATATCGGCCGCGGCCGCAACGGTGTGCTCTATGCCGGTGAGGTCAACTGGGAAGCTGCCGGGCTCGGCGGGTCCAATCGCAAGATCGAGCAGGCTCTCAAGCCGGGCGACTACGTCGTGGTGCAGGTCAGCAAGGATCCGGTAGGCCACAAGGGCGCACGGCTGACCACTCAGGTCTCGCTGGCCGGGCGCTACCTCGTTTATGTGCCCGGTGCCTCCTCGACCGGTATCAGCCGCAAACTGCCGGACACCGAGCGCCAGCGACTCAAGGAGATCCTGCGCGAGGTGGTGCCCGCCGACGCGGGGGTGATCATCAGGACCGCATCCGAGGGGGTGAAGTCCGATGACATTCGCGCGGACGTCACCAGGCTGCAGGAGCGGTGGGCCACGATCGCCGAGAAGGCCGAGGACGTCAAGGGCAAGCGGGCGGGCGCCGCGGTCGCCCTGTACGAGGAGCCGGACGTCCTCGTCAAGGTGATCCGCGACCTGTTCAACGAGGACTTCTCCGGGCTCATCGTCTCCGGCGACGCGGCCTGGGAGACGATCACCGGATATGTCGACGGTGTAGCGCCCGAGTTGTTGTCGAAGCTCACGAAATACGAACCGGCGGGTGGTGACGGCCCGGACATCTTCGCTGTGCACCGGATCGACGAGCAGCTCGCCAAAGCCATGGACCGCAAGGTCTGGCTGCCCTCCGGCGGCACCCTGGTGATCGACCGCACCGAGGCGATGACGGTCGTCGACGTCAACACCGGCAAGTTCACCGGGGCCGGGGGCAATCTCGAGCAGACCGTGACCAAGAACAACCTCGAGGCGGCTGAGGAGATCGTCCGCCAGCTTCGGCTGCGCGACATCGGCGGCATCGTGGTGATCGACTTCATCGACATGGTCCTGGAATCCAACCGGGACCTGGTCCTGCGCAGGCTGACCGAGGCGCTGGCCCGAGACCGGACTCGACACCAGGTTTCTGAAGTGACCTCACTGGGCCTGGTGCAATTGACCCGAAAGCGGCTGGGCACCGGACTGGTCGAGGCGTTCTCCACCACGTGCCCGGAGTGCAGCGGCCGCGGCATCGTGCTGCACACCGATCCCGTCGACGGTAATTCCGCGCCGGGTCGCAAGAACCAGGCGCCTGCGGAGTCCGGTGCAGCCGGGGGACGGCGGGGCCGGCGTGGAAGGAAGGCTCGTACCGAGGAGGTTCCGGTGGCGCGCGTCCCGGTCCATGCACCGGGGGAGCATCCGTTGTTCAAGGCGATGGCCGCGGCCGGCAAGTCCGAGGAGGACGAGGGTGCGGCAGATGACGAAGCCGCTGAGGGTCTCGACGCCGAGCTCCTTGCCGAATCGGATGAGACGCTCGCAGCCTCGCCGGCCGCCGTCGATGGGGTCGACGAAGGCGACGAGGCAGAGGTCGAAGCTCTCGACGACGAAGACGAGGACAACGACGTCGAGGAGATCGAACTCGACGATGTCGATGAGGACGCCATCGATGACGCCGCGATCGAGGAGGACGAGAGCCTCGAAATCCTTGGTGACGTGGACGAGGACGAGGACCTCGAGGACGAGGACCTCGAGGACGAGGACCTCGAGGACGACGACGAGGACGACGAGGACGACGACCTCGACGACGACGAGGACGACGACCTCGACGACGACGACGAGGACGAGGACGAGGACGACGACCTCGAGGACGACGACGAGGACGAGGATGAGGACGACGAGGACGATCTCGAGGATGACGGGGACGAGGCTTCGTCCCTGCCTCCGGTGTCCCTGCCTCCGGTGCGTCGGCCTCGCCGCCGCGCCGCGGCCCGTCCGGCCGGCCCGCCCGTGGTTTGACCCTCCGGTTCTGGTCGGAGTAACCTTGCCCAGTTGCCGCCTGGCCCAGCCGGCGGCAGTGGGACCGCCGGTCAGACCGGTCTGGACCGCAGCCAAGACCAGTTCGCCCCACCTCCGGTGGCGCGTGCCCAGCGAGCAGCGCGACAACCGTCGCCAGTGAGAGAGCGCGACGAGTAGTCGCCGATGTGGAAGAGGAACGATGGCAGCCGAGACAGCCACCTACGCGATCGTCAAGACGGGCGGTAAGCAGTACAAGGTCGCCGTGGGCGACGTGCTCAAGATCGAGAAGCTTGATGACGAGCCGGGCACCAAGGTCTCCCTGCCCGTCGCGCTCGTCGTCAACGGTGCCAAGGTCACCACTGACGCCGGGGAACTGGCGAAGGTGGCGGTGACCGGCGAGGTCCTCGAGCACACCAAGGGCCCGAAGATCCGTATCCACAAGTTCAAGAACAAGACCGGCTACCACAAGCGGCAGGGGCATCGTCAGCAGCTGACGGTGCTCAAGGTCACCGGAATCAAGTAGCGGAGGCGACAGACATGGCACACAAAAAGGGCGCTTCCAGCTCACGTAACGGCCGCGAGTCCAATGCCCAGCGGCTCGGCGTCAAGCGGTTCGGCGGCCAGGTCGTCAAGGCCGGCGAGATCCTGGTCCGCCAGCGCGGAACGCACTTCCACCCCGGTGTGAACGTCGGCCGTGGCGGCGACGACACCCTGTTCGCCACCGCGCCCGGCGCGGTCGAGTTCGGCGTGAAGCGCGGGCGCAAGACCGTCAACGTCGTTCGCGCCGCGCGACCGGAGTAGCTTGCCCCGGTTCGTCGACCGCGTCGTCATCCACGCCCGGGCCGGTAACGGCGGCAACGGGTGTGCGTCGGTGCATCGCGAGAAGTTCAAACCTCTCGGCGGTCCTGACGGGGGCAACGGGGGCCGGGGCGGCAGTGTCGTCCTGGTGGTCGATCCGCAGGTGCACACACTGCTCGACTTTCACTTCCACCCGAACGTCGTCGCGCCGTCCGGAAAACAGGGCTCCGGTAACAACCGTGACGGGGCCACCGGCGCCGACTTGGAGGTCCGCGTCCCGGACGGCACCGTCATCCTCGACGAGCAGGGCCGGTTACTGGCGGACCTCGTCGGTGCGGGTACTCGATTCGTTGCCGCCGAGGGTGGCCGGGGTGGGCTGGGGAACGCGGCGCTGGCCTCCCGCAGCCGCAAGGCACCCGGTTTTGCGCTCCTCGGCGAGAAGGGCCAGGCCCGCGACCTCACTCTCGAACTCAAGACCGTCGCCGACGTCGGACTCGTCGGTTTTCCGTCGGCCGGCAAGTCCTCGCTGGTATCGGCCGTTTCTGCGGCCAAGCCGAAAATCGCCGATTACCCGTTCACCACGTTGGCGCCGAATCTGGGCGTCGTCGCGGCCGGTGACCACACCTTCACCATCGCCGACGTACCCGGGCTGATCCCCGGCGCCTCCAAGGGCCGCGGCCTGGGTCTGGATTTCCTGCGGCACATTGAGCGGTGCGCCGTGCTGGTGCACGTCGTGGACTGCGCCACCCTGGAGCCCGGGCGTGACCCGATCTCCGATATCGACGCGCTGGAGGCCGAACTCGCCGCCTACCAGCCCACGCTGCAGGGGGATTCCGCCCTCGGTGACCTGGCCGGTCGGCCTCGTGCGGTGGTGCTCAACAAGATCGACGTCCCCGAGGCCAGGGAACTGGCAGAGTTCGTCCGTCCCGAGATCGCCGAGCGCGGCTGGCCGGTGTTCGAGGTGTCGACGGCCAGCCGGGAGGGGTTGCGGGACCTCACCTTCGCGTTGTGGGAGCTGGTCGAGGAGTTCCGCGCCGCCCAGCCGCCGCAGGTCGCCCGTCGCCCGGTGATCCGCCCGATCCCGCACGACAGCAGTGGTTTCACCGTCGAACCCGATGCGACCCAACCCGGTGGCTTCGTCGTCCGCGGGGAGCGTCCGCAGCGGTGGGTGGCTCAGACCAACTTCGACAACGACGAGGCGATCGGCTACCTCGGCGACCGGTTGGCCCGCCTCGGCGTGGAGGACGAACTGCTCCGCCAGGGTGCCACCGCGGGATGCGCGGTGACCATCGGCGATATGACCTTCGACTGGGAGCCGCAGACTCCTGCCGGGGTGGACGTCACCCCAACCGGCCGCGGCACCGATCTCCGTCTGGAGCGCAATGACAGGGTCGGTGCCGCCGAGCGCAAGGAGGCGCGGCGCCAGCGCCGGGAGCACTCCGACGGAGCCGGGGACGGTTCGTGAGCGCACACCGGGAGGCTGTCCGCTCGGCCCGCAGCATCGTCGTCAAGATCGGCACCACCGCACTGACCAACCCTTCCGGCCTGTTCGACGCGGGTCGGCTGGCGGTGCTGGCCTCGGCGATCGAGGCCCGGATGAAGTCCGGCACCGATGTGGTGATCGTGTCCTCCGGCGCGATCGCCGCCGGTATCGAGCCGCTCGGGCTGTCCCGGCGGCCCACAGACCTGGCAACGAAACAAGCCGCGGCCAGTGTCGGTCAGGTCGCACTGGTCAATGCCTGGAGCGCGGCGTTTGCCCGATACGACCGCACCGTCGGTCAGGTGCTCTTGACCGCGCACGATATTTCTCAGCGGGTGCAGCACACCAACGCCCAGCGCACGCTGGACCGTTTGCGTGCTCTGCACGCGGTGGCGATCGTGAACGAGAACGACACGGTGGCCACTAACGAGATCCGGTTCGGCGACAATGACCGGCTGTCGGCACTGGTCGCGCATCTGGTGGGTGCCGACGCCCTGGTGCTGCTCTCCGATATCGACGGGCTCTACGACTCCGATCCGCGTAAGGGCGGCGCGCGGTTCATCGGGGAGGTGGCCGGTCCGGACGACCTCGATGGGGTGATCGCCGGCCAGGGCAGCCGCCTCGGTACCGGCGGGATGGCCTCGAAACTGTCCTCGGCTCTGCTGGCCGCCGATGCCGGTGTACCGGTGCTGCTGGCCGCCGCGGCCGATGCGCCCGCCGCGCTGACCGACGCATCGGTGGGCACGGTGTTCGCGGCCCGGTCGGTCCGGATGTCGGCCCGCAGGTTCTGGGTGCGTTACGCCGCCGAAGCAAGCGGATCGCTGACTCTCGACGACGGCGCGGTGCGCGCGGTGGCCGACCAACGCCGCTCCCTGCTTCCTGCCGGAATCACCGCGCTGGCCGGCAAGTTCTTCGGCGGCGACGTCGTGGAACTACACGGCCCGGACGGTGCGATGGTGGGCCGTGGTGTGGTGGCCTACGACGCGCCGGAGTTGGCCGGCATGTTGGGACGATCCACCACCGGCCTGCCCGCCGAACTGCGCCGGCCCGTTGTGCACGCCGACGACCTTGTCGCGGTGTAGCGATTCAGGGTCTTTAGTCCCGTTTACTGCCCGGCGGGCATAAAATGTGCGCCGATTGAGCTGCTCTGTGGTCGAATAGCGGCGAATCCGGCCGTTGCTTGTCGGACCTCGATCGAAGATGGGGACTGCCGTGGCACGGAATTCGGGTCGGATCACTGTGGGCAAGCGTGGCGGCAAGGGCCGTACCCGCCAGAGTCGCCGCAACCTGCAGCCGTACGGCTGGCTGGGCGCAGGCGCGCTGACCCTGGGCGTCGGGGCGGCACTTGCCACCGGGACTGCCGTCGCGCACGCGGACACCGACGACAGCGCCGGCAGTGCCGGGCGCGCATCGGTGTCGGATCGCCCGGCTGCGAACCGGACGTCCGACAAGGCGCGGGGTAGCCACGGCGCCGGCGTCCGCTCGAAGCCAGCGTCGACGATCGCCCGTCCCGAGTCGGATGCGGCTCCCGGTGTGGCGCGCGCGGCGGCGGCAGTCCGCCCGGCTGCCAGTGTGGTGAGTCCGGCCAGTGTCGCCACGTCCGCCGTGGTCCCGGGCGCGGCTGCTGCATCGACCCCGGTGGGCGCCCCGGATGTCTTCTCGTTCTTCTTCAGCGACGGCACCGCCGAGCATCCGAACGCCGGACTCATCGGCGGCAATGGCTATTCCTGGACTGATGAGACCTGCACCGATGCCAGCGGCTGCACCGGCGGGCGGGCTGGGCTGATCTACGGCAACGGTGGCAACGGGTACGCCGGTGGCGCCGGCGGCTCCACCGGATGGTTCGGCAATGGCGGCGATGGCGGCGACGGCGTTGCCTGGAACCCGGTCGTGCCCGCCGTCGGTGTCGGCGGCACCGGCGGGGCCGGAGGCAACGGTGGCCTGTTCTACGGCAACGGCGGCAAGGGTGGGGCGGGCGGCGACGCCATCCCACTCGGCTCCACCGGCGGCCAGGGCGGCAACGGCGGGGACACAGGTTTCCTGTCGTTCTTCGGGGACGCTGGCAGGGGAGGCGTGGGCGGCCGGGCGAGTAATGGAGGCGTCGGCGGAAACGGCGGCAGCGCCGGACCGTTGTCGCTGTTCGGCAACGGTGGCGGCGGCGGGGCCGGGGGTGCCGGCCCAGTCGGTGGACGCGGCGGCAACGGCGGAATCGGCGGGCTGTGGCTAGGCAACGGGGGCGACGGCGGCGCCGGCGGCGAAGGCGGCGGCGACGGCGGGGCCGGCGGCAGCGTCGGGCTGCTGTCGCTGTTCGGCAGCGGTGGCGCCGGCGGACCGGGCGGTGTCGGCCGAACCGGCCTGCGGGGGACCTTCGCACTCATCCCTGGGGCGAGCGGTGGTGACGGCGCTTCCGGCGGCCCCGGGGGGGCCGGTGGGACCGGCGGCAACGGCAGCTTCTTCTTCGGCCGCGGCGGAAACGGCGGCGAGGCAGGTCCCGGTGGGGCGGGAGGAACCGGAGGCAAGGGTGCCGACGGTGCCACCGGGGCCTCCGGGACCGGTACCGCGGGCAACGGTGGTACCGGTGCGAACGGCGGTGACGGCGGTAACGGCGGCGCGGGCGGCACCGGTGGGGCCCGCGGCGGGGAGGCCGGCAGCGGACGGTATTTCCTCTTCATCCCCTCCAACGGGGTCGCCGGCGACAGCGGTGACGGTGGCGTCGGTGGTGCCGGCGGTGAGGCTGGTTTCGGCGGCATCGGCGGTACCGGCGGGACAGGTGCTGCCGGTTCCGCAGAGCAGGCGGGCGGATCGGGCGGAAACGCCGGATCCGGCGGCGTCGGCGGAATCGGGGGTAAGGGCGGACCCGGCGGCAGGGGTGGTGCTGCGACAGCAACATCCGGGGCTGGCTACGGCGGTGTCGGCGGTGCCGGCGGCGCCGGCGGTGGCGGCGGCGGTGGTGGTGTCGCGGGTGCCGGCGGCACCGGTGGGACCGGACCCGAGGATGGGCCCGGAGCCAGCGGTGGGACCGGCGGAGCCGGTGCTAAGGGCGGACCTGCGGGTGCGGGCGGCTCGGGTGGCACCGGAGGTATCGGTGGTACCGGATCAACGACGAAAGCGGCCGGTGTTGGCGGCGCCGGCGGTGTGGGTGGGGTCGGCGGTAACGGTGGGTTTGGCTCCACCGGCGGTGCGGGCGGTGAAGGCGGCGACGCCGGCGCGGGCGGCACAGGTGGGGCAACCGGCCCTGCGGGAACACCCGGCAACGGCGGAACCGCCGCCAACGGCGGTACCGGGGGTAACGGCGGTACCGGCGGCAAAGCCGGCACAGCAGGTGTCGGCGGCGGTGCCGGCGGCGACGCTGGTTCAGGCGGTGCGGGCGGTCGCGGCGGCACTCCTGCTGAGGGCGGCTCGACCGGGAGCGGCGGCAAGTTCGGACCCGATGGCGCCAGCGGTGCTCCCGGCACAGCCCAGGTGGTGGCATTCTCCGCAGGCCAACCGCTGCCGTCTGCGACAGGTCCGCTGACGACAGGCGTTCCGGCAGGGAAGGCTCAGGCGGAGTCGGGCGCTGATCTGCCGCAACGCTTCAACTACATCTTCTTCAACCAGGAGCCCACCGCCAACCCGGGCACCGGCCCGAGCGACCCACAGACGGGTTCGATCCAGGGTCAGCTCAACGCCAGGGCCAACAACGGCTTCGCGCTCACTTACACGATCACCCAGAACGTGAAGTACGGCACCCTTGACTTCAACGAGATCACCGGCGCTTTCTACTACACACCCTTTGATGAGTTGGTTGAGCCGGGGATCGTCGACCAGTTCACCGTGACCATCGACAACGGGGCCAGCGCGGCGCTGCCCGGACTGCTGGGTGCGGTACAGGACTGGCTGCACAAGATGGCGATCGACCTGGGACTGTCGCAGAAGGACACCATCGAAAAGATGGTCACGCTCACCGTCGATGGAACCGGCGAGCAGCCCGGCGTGTATGGGGACATCGAGAATCAGAAGTACTGGGTGAAGCAGAGCTACGAGAACTGCACCTTGATGGCCACCGCGATGGCGGTCTCTCAGATCAATGGCACGGTGGGTGTGCCCACCGAGCCGCAGATGGTCGCGCTCGCTACCTCAAGGGACAGCGTGGCAAGCCCGGGTCAGAAGATGTACCTGGCGGCCAATATCGCCGAAGGTGTCGCCGTCGAGGATGCGGTGGTACTCCTCAACACCCACTTCAACCTGGACGCCTACACCACCACCTACCCCGGGACGAAGGACGACGACGGCGAAGCCGTGCCGGGAACTCTGCAGGATGGTCAGGCGGCCCTGCGTGATCTTCAGGCGGCACTGGCGTACGGGAAGGCCGCGATGGTCACGGTGAACTCTGCCGGCCTTTGGAGTGCTGCGATCAACGGCGAGTCGTCCGGAACCCCCAACTACTTCAGTGCCGACCATGAAGTCGTGGTCATCAAGGTCGACCTGCCGAACGGAAGGGTCTTCTTCAACGACAGCGGTCCGGCCTTCGGCAAGGGCATGGAGGTGCCGATCGGCGCCTTCTTGAGCGCCTGGCAACCCAACAACTACGAACTGACAATCGTCAGTAAGAAGACGCCACCGACCGAGGTCTGAGCGCTGCCGGTGCGGCCCGGCGCACTGGCTATGCCGGAGCGGGGGGCTATTCCGGCGCGCCGGGCTTGCCGGTCAGCACGCTCGCGACAGCGCCGACCGTCGCCCGGATGACGGCCGCGCGCCGGGCGGCTGCCTCCAGTGCGTCGTTGTCGGCCATCCGCACGGGCACGCCGTGCGCGGTCGCCGTCGCCTCCACCAGATCCCGAACCGAGGGGTCGGCCAGCACCAGGGCCGCCGGGATACCGGCCGTCATGTCCTTACGGCGCAGGATGCCCTGGTAGGCCACCTCGGCCGGGATGTACAGGGTAAAAACCCCGCGGTCCAAGCGGAGGTCGGCGGCGACGGCCACCGCCGTCAGCGCCGTCTTGCTGAGCCCGTCGAGCACCTTGTTCCGGCCGGGAAACCGCCACAGCGGCAGCCTGTCGACCTGCTTGGTGATCGCATCGGTGAGGAGATATCCGACCAGACGGTGGGCCCGGATCTCAGTCACCTTCGACCACGCCACCTCATCGCCGTCGAACTCGATGCCGTCGGGCCCGACGATGACCGCCCCGAATCTGTTGAGCTCACGGGCGATCCGCCGAACCGGCCCGGGCAGTTTCGGCAGACCGGCCACCGCCTCGCCAATCCCCACACCCCAGCGCTGGGTGGCCGGGCCGGGGCCGGGGCGCACCGGTTCGAGCACCGCATTGCCGATGCCGACGGCAAGCCCGGCGGCGACCTCTCCGAGGGAAATCATCAGGCGACCCTACGGCAGCGATGGCAGGCTGCCGGAAAGCTCATCGGCGAGCAGTGTCAGGATCGGTGAACACCCGGCGTCCACCTTCACCGCCGCCAGATCGTCGCCGCGGGTCGGTCCGCGATTGACGATCGCGACCGACATGCCGGTGGCCGCGGCGTGCCGAACGAAACGGTAGCCGGAGAACACCGTCAGCGACGACCCCGCGACCAGCAGGACGTCGGACGAATCCATCAGCGAATACGCCTGCGCGACAACTTCCTTGGCGACCGCCTCGCCGAAGTACACGATGTCCGGTTTCAGCATCCCGCCGCACGCGGGGCAGTCGACGATTCGGAAAGAGCCGGTTTCGGCCACCATTGCGTCGGCATCGGGCGCCACCGCGATGCCGCCCACTCGTTCGGCGCGCTCGGAGAATCCCGGATTGGCAGCTTCGAGCAGTTCGGCCAGGGCTGCCCGCGACATGGTGTGGCCGCAGTCCAGGCACACGACTCGGGCGTAGGTGCCGTGCAGGTTGATGACCGCCCTGCTGCCTGCCTTGGTGTGCAGCAAGTCGACGTTCTGGGTGATGACCCCGGTCAGCACCCCACGTCGCTCGAGGGCAGCCAGCGCCCGGTGGCCGGCGTTGGGTTGGGTCCGGGCCATATGCCGCCAGCCCAGATGGTTGCGTGCCCAGTAGCGCTGCCGGTACTCGCGACTCGCGGTGAACTGCTGGATCGTCATCGGGTTGGCCGGCGGGGAATCCGGTCCGCGGTAGTCCGGGATGCCAGAGTCGGTGGACAGCCCTGCCCCGGTGAGAACCGCGATGCGCCGGCCCGCGAGCAGGCTGACCAGTTCCGGGGCGCCCATGGCCGCCTTCTTACCCGACAAAGGTCAGTTGCACCACGGAGCAGTCGTCGCCCTCGCCGTCGTCTCCGACGGGCAGTCGTGGGGTGAGTGAATCCAACGAGTTAGACGGTCCGGCAGCAAACTCCTCGCACAGTGCGACGAACTCGGCCATCTGCGGCGGATCTCCGAGCACGCCGTCGCTGTACAGCAGGATCCGCGCCCCGGCCGGGACCGCGTAGGTCTCCACGGTGAACTCGGCGTCGGCGAACATCCCGACGGGCATGGCGGCCCCGGAGAGCGGGGTCGTGTCGACTGTGCCGTCCACCACGGTGAGTGCTAGGGCCGGTGGATGCCCCGCGCTGGCATAGCGCAACTGACCCGTCGACAGGCGATAGACGCCGTACCACATCGTGAAGTAGTGGTCGTGATGGCTTTCCATGCTGAAACGGTCGTTGAGTTCGGCGAGAACCCGGTCCGGTTCCAGCAAGGTCGGGGTCGGCAGGGACCCGGACCGCAGCAGGTTGTGCACCGATACCGACAGCAGTGCCGGTTCCACTCCGTGCCCAGAAGCGTCGATCAGATAGACGATCAGATGGTCGTCGTCCACCCAGGTGTAGCCGAACGAATCCCCGCCGACCGCGCGGGCCGGCAGGTAGCGCGAGCTGACCTCGACAGGTCCGGTCAGATCCCCCGGCAGGATCGATGCGACGTAGTTGGCCGCGCTGTCAAGATCGGCGGCCAGCTGGTCGGCGAGAACCCGGATGTGTCGTTCCCGCCGGACCGATTCGGCGGCCTCGAGCAGCTGCCGGATCAGCGTGGCCATGACGATGAGGACGCCGGTGGCGGCCACCGGCGTTTCGATCACCACGTTGGGCGGTGTCCTGGCCATGAACACCGCGGCCGCGGCCAGTGGCACCAGCGGCAACCACAGCGCGAACAGGCCCGGTGGCCGGGCGGCCGTGGCGGGCCCAGGCTCGGCGTGCTGGGCCGCGACCAAGGCCACGATGATCAGAATCACGCTGGCGGCGTAGAGGATGTTGGGCAGGCTTCCAACCGCGTGGCCGGCTGAATTCCATAGGTACGCCCACACGCTGTCGGCAACCGTCGCTGCCACCAATCCCGCCAGCAGCAAAATCAGCGGGAAGCGCAGCCCAGGCGGCACCCTGAGCAGCACCAGGATGCAGACCGTCACGATGAGGACATCGCCGGCGGGGTAGGCCAGCGAGATGGCGAAAGCCGGCCCGCTGGTTCCGCCGCTGTGCCACGCGGTCCGCATCACTGCGAGCCAGGCGATCACGAAGATGGAGCCGGCCAGGATGAGGCCGTCGAGAACCATTCGGCCCTGATCGCGCCAGCTTCGGGTGCTCGGGAACAGCACCAGAGCCGTGACCACGATGGGTATGTAGGCCAGGTAGCCGGCGTCGGCCCACGATGGAAACGGTTCACGGCCAAGGATGACCGCGTAGTAGCCGGACACCACGTCACCGAGGGCCCAGGTGGACAACCCGATCGCGAACGTCAGCCACGCTGCTCGCAGTCGGCCGCGCGCCGAGAGGGCCGCCAGCACCGCCAGCGGCACGTAAAGCAAGCCAAGCAGCGGGAAGACCAGCGCCGAGACGATCTCGACGGTGTCTCGGTTCGGCCAGCCTGCAAGCAGGAACACGGTGAATGCGCCGAAGAACACCAGCGCCGCCGCACCCGCCCGAGCGGTCGTCGGTATCTGCGGCGCTGAACCTCCGCGAACCGTCGTGACCGGAATAACGCCCCCTAAATCAGGTGCCCACCATGAAAGCAGGTGCGGCGGCGCGGGTGAGCGACAATAGGGCGACAATAAGGCGTGGAATTCTTCTCCGCCTACGTGCGCGGCTTCGCTCGGGTCGCCGCCTGCACCCACCGTACGGTGCTGGCAGATCCGGTGGCCAACGGGGAGTCGGTGCTGCGAATCGCCGCTGAGTGCCACGACGGCGGTGTCGCGGTCGCGGTGTTTCCCGAACTAACCCTCACTGGCTACTCGATCGAGGACATCCTGCTGCAGGACAGCCTTCTCGACGCTGTAGAGACCAGCCTGGCCGACGTCGTCGCCGGCTCGACGGGTCTGCTGCCGGTTCTGGTGGTCGGCGCGCCGTTACGTCACCTGCACCGGATCTACAACACCGCGGTCGTCATCCACCGTGGCGCTGTCCTGGGCGTGGCACCCAAGTCGTACCTGCCGACCTATCGGGAGTTCTACGAGCGCCGCCAGGTGGCGCCTGGTGACGATATGACCGGGACGATCACCGTGCTCGGTGCTGACGTCCCCTTTGGTCCAGACCTGTTGTTCGCCGCCGACGACGTCCCCGGCTTGGTGCTGCATGTGGAGATTTGCGAGGACATGTTCGTGCCGATCCCGCCAAGCGCGCAGGCGGCACTGGCCGGGGCGACCGTGCTGGCAAACCTGTCCGGGAGTCCGATCACGGTCGGCCGATCCGAGGACCGACACCTGCTGGCCCGTTCGGCCTCGGCGCGCTGCCTGGCGGCCTATCTCTACGCCGCCGCGGGGGAGGGGGAGTCCAGCACCGACCTTGCCTGGGACGGGCAGACCATGATCTATGAGAACGGCCGTCTGTTGGCGGAATCCGAACGCTTCCCGCGCGGACCCCGTCGCTCGGTGGCCGACATCGACCTGGATCTGTTGCGCGCCGAACGGCTGCGGATGGGCACCTTCGATGACAACCGCCGCCATCACGGCATCGGTCCGGAGTCGTTCCGCCGCATCGGTTTCCACTTGGATCCGCCAGCCGGCGATATCGGCCTGCGCCGCGAGGTCGAACGCTTCCCGTTCGTTCCCAGCGACCCCGAGCGACTCGAGCAGGACTGCTACGAGGCCTACAACATCCAGGTTTCCGGGCTCGAACAGCGGTTGCGGGCGTTGAAGTACCCAAAGGTCGTCATTGGAGTGTCCGGCGGTCTGGACTCCACGCACGCGCTGATCGTCGCGGCCAAGGCGATGGATCGGGAAGGCCGCCCGCGCAGCGACATCCTGGCCTTCACCCTGCCCGGATTCGCCACCGGTGAGCGAACTAAACGCAATGCGATCGCACTGGCGCAGGCCCTCGGGGTCACCTTCGAGGAGATCGACATCCGCGCGACGGCCACCCTGATGCTGACCGAGATGGGCCACCCGTTCGCCCGCGGCGAGCAGGTCTACGACGTGACGTTCGAGAACGTGCAGGCCGGCCTGCGCACCGACTACCTGTTCCGGATCGCCAATCAGCGCGGCGGCATCGTGCTGGGAACCGGCGACCTCTCGGAGCTTGCGCTGGGCTGGTCCACCTACGGCGTGGGTGACCAGATGAGCCACTACAACGTCAACGGCGGAGTGCCGAAGACCCTGATCCAGCACCTGATCCGGTGGGTGATGGCGACCGGCCAATTCGACGACGCGGTCGGCGAGATCCTGCAGTCGGTACTCGACACCGAGATCACACCCGAACTGGTGCCCGCAGGGGAGAACCAAGCGGTCCAGTCCAGCGAAGCCACGGTCGGCCCCTACCCTCTGCAGGATTTCACCCTCTTCAACGTCCTGCGTTACGGGTTCCGGCCCGCCAAGATCGCATTCCTGGCCTGGCATGCCTGGAGCGACCCGCGCCACGGCACCTGGCCGCCCGGCTATCCGCCGGACAAGCGGCCGGCCTACAGCTTCGCCGAGATCAGGCACTGGCTGGCGGTGTTTGTCCAGCGCTACTACTCGTTCAGCCAATTCAAACGTTCGGCCATGCCGAACGGCCCCAAGGTGTCCCACGGCGGTTCGCTGTCTCCGCGCGGCGACTGGCGGGCGCCGTCGGACATGGCCGCCACGGTGTGGCTCGACGAGATCAACCGGGACATTCCGCCGGACGCCCACTGACTGGACAATCCGGGCTACGCCGAGGTCGGCAAAACGCATCGCAGTCTCTTAGGTTTCTGTTAGCTTCTCGCTCATGTCGGGTCGCAATCAGCGTGCAGGGGGCAAGTCCGGTGCCCATCGGAAGCAGTCACGTCGTCGGGTCGAGCCCTACGCCTGGCTAGGGGCGGGGGTCGTCACCGTTGGGCTCGGTGCAGCGGTGGTGGCCGGTCCGGGTTCTGCTCATGCCGACGCGGACGGTTCGGATACCTCGGTGTCGCCGGCCCGGGAGGCCGGCCCGCAGCGTGGCGCGGCAAAGGAGTCCAGGCCGGCGTCGTCGGTCGGCTCGGTACGGGGCAGCTCCGGAACTTCGGTGGCGTCGGTGCCGGGCATCGTGCGGGGCGTGCCGGAGGGTCCGGCGCCGCGCGCCTCGGTCCGCCCGCCCCAGGCGGCACAGGCTGTCGAGGCCAGTGAGGCGAGCTCGGACAGCGGAGTCGAGGTGGAGGCCCCGACACCGACGCTGTACGACGCTCCGATCCAGACGACGTCGGTGCCGGACGAGACCGCAGAGCCGTTGGTCGAGCTGATGACGACGACATCCGCACCGTCGGCAGCGGCCACGGGCGGGCTGAATCTCGGCCTGGCCAATGTGGGCAGTTGGAATGTGGGCAACGGCAACGTCGGAGAGTTCAACTTCGGCAACGGCAACCGTGGCACCGTCAACATCGGTACCGGCAACGATGGCAACTACAACCTCGGGTCGGGTAACCGCGGGGACTCCAATATCGGTTTCAGCAACCTGGGTAGCAATAACTTCGGTCTGGGTAATGCCGGTGACGGCAATATCGGTCTGGGTAACACCGGTTCGGGCAATATCGGGTTCGGCAACACCGGTAACAACAACATCGGGATCGGGCTGACGGGGAACAACCAGTTCGGGTTCGGCGGGTTGAATTCCGGCACCGGCAACACCGGTCTGTTCAACTCCGGCACCGGTAACAGCGGGTTCTTCAACGCCGGCACCGGCAACCAGGGCCTGTTCAACTCCGGTACCAACAACTGGGGTATCGGCAACGCGGGCAACGCCAGCACCGGTCTGTTCAACGTCGGCCACGCCAGTACCGGTATCGCGAACGTCGGCGACCTGAACACCGGCTTCCACAACGTCGGTAACTACAACAGCGGCGCCAGCAACCCGGGTAGCACCAACACCGGGGATTTCAACACCGGGGACCGCAACAGCGGCTGGTTGAACTCCGGTAACGCCAACACCGGCCTGGGCAACTCCGGCAACCTCAACACCGGGTTTTTCAACTCCGGTAACGCCAGCAACGGCATCTTCGAGTCCGAGGACAACAAGAACTGGTTGCCGGCCATCAACATCTCCTTCAGCGTTCCGGGTCTGGATTTCAACGAGAGCCTGCCGATCACCCTCGATCAGGTCTTCGAAATTCCGCTGGACATCTTCCAGGACCCGCGCAACCTGACGATCACCGTCGGGCCGACGACCCTTAACGCCACCGCCTCCGGATCCACCGGTCCGCTGCAGGTCACGGTCATCGACATTCCCACCGGCCCAGGTTTCTTCAACTCCACCACCGCGCAGTCCTCGGGCTTCCTGAACTCCGGCGCCGGTGGCAGCTCCGGGTTCTTCAACGACGGCGGCGGGGTGTCGGGGCTTTTCAACATCGCAATGGCCCAGCTGGTCGGCACGGCGCTGTCCGGGGCGTTGAACGTGGGTTCGCTGGGCTCGGGTTGGGGCAATCTCGGCAGCGCCATTTCGGGCTGGTTCAACAGCAGCCCTCTCGACCCGGAGGATCCGGCCTGGCTGTCGGGTCTGTTCATGGTCGGAACCGAACTGGGGGGTGTGTTCTGGAACGAGGTCACCGGGAAGTCCACCTTCAACCTCGGGGTGGGCAACGTCGGGTTCCTCAACCTCGGCTCGGGCAACGTCGGGGATTACAACCTCGGCTCCGGTAACGACGGCGATGTGAATCTGGGCAGCGGCAATATCGGCCACTGGAACTTCGGCAGTGGCAACGTGGGCAACCTGAACCTGGGGTCGGGCAACTTCGGGGACTACAACCTCGGGTCGGGCAATGCCGGGGACTTCAACGTCGGTTTCAGCAACCTGGGTAGTAATAACTTCGGTCTGGGTAATGCCGGTAACGGCAATATCGGTCTGGGTAACACCGGTTCGGGGAACTTCGGGTTCGGCAATACCGGTAACAACAACATCGGGATCGGGCTGACGGGTAACAACCAGTTCGGGTTCGGCGGACTGAACTCGGGTACCGGTAACACCGGTCTGTTCAACTCCGGTAGCGGTAACAGCGGGTTCTTCAACGCCGGCACCGGCAACCAGGGTCTGTTCAACTCCGGTACCAACAACTGGGGCATCGGCAACGCCGGTGACACCAGCACCGGTCTGTTCAACGTCGGTAACGTCAACACCGGCTTGGCCAACGTCGGCAATTTCAACACCGGATCGTGGAACCCCGGCAATGAGAACAGCGGCACCGCCAACGTCGGCAATGCCAACACCGGTGGTTTCAACGTCGGGGACCGCAATACCGGCTGGATCAACACCGGCAGCGCGAACACCGGTCTGGCCAACACCGGCAACATCAACACCGGCGCATTCATCTCCGGAAACCGGAGCAACGGGTTCTTCTGGCGTGCCGACGATCAGGGTCAGCTCAACATCAACCTCGGCGTCACCATCGAGGAGATTCCGATCACCCTCGCCGCCAACATTCCGCTGAACATTCCGATCACCATGAGCCTCGGGGATGACCCGTTCGTCTTGGACAGCTTCGAGATCCAGCCGATCTCGGGCTCGCTGACGATCCCCCTCGACCTGTCCGCGATCACCGGTGTTCCCGGTCTCCCGACGATCATCCTGAACCCGGACTACGTCACCGCGCCGATCACCGTCCCGAATCTGTACATCGATCCGTCGGATCCGTTGCTGACGTTGACCATCGGCGGTCCGGACACCTCGATTCCGATCAACGTGAGCGGCTCCATCGGCCCGGTGTTCATCCCGCTGATCCAGACCGGCGGCCCCGGTCTGTTCAACAGCCCCGGAACGATCTCGTCCGGATTCTTCAACACCGGCACCGGTGGTGGATCTGGTCTGTACAACTCCGGGCCCGGATCGGGCTTTTTCAACACCGCGTTCGGGGAGCTGCTGGGATCCGGCGTGTCGGGCTGGCTGAACAACGGTGCCGGTGGTTCCGGCGCGGGTAACTATGGCGGCGCGACGACGGGCTGGTTCAACACCAGTTCCATCGACGCCGATGAGGCGGCGTGGCTGTCCGGGATCGGCAACATCGGCTCGCATATGGCCGGTCTGTTCTGGAACGAGGTCGTCGGGCAGACGACCGCCAACCTGGGCTTCGCGAACCTCGGATCGCTGAACATCGGCGGCGGCAACCTCGGCGACCTCAACATCGGCTCGGGCAACCAGGGCAGCACCAACATCGGCAACGGCAACAACGGCAGCTGGAACCTCGGCTTCGGTAACGACGGCAGCTTCAACCTCGGCTCGGGCAACATCGGCGACAAAAACATTGGGTCCGGGAACACCGGCGATTCAAACTTCGGGTTCGGCAACGCCGGAAGTGGGAACATCGGGCTGGGCAATAGCGGTTCGGGCAACTTCGGATTCGCCAACACCGGTAACAACAACATCGGCATCGGCCTGACCGGTGACAACCAGTTCGGATTCGGTGGGCTGAACTCGGGCACGGGTAACACCGGTCTGTTCAACTCCGGCACCGGTAACAGCGGGTTCTTCAACTCCGGAAGCGGTAACTGGGGTGTCGGCAACTCCGGCAGCCTCAACACCGGATGGCTGAACGCCGGCAGCCTGAACTTCGGGTGGGCGAACTCGGGCAGCAGCAACACCGGGTGGCATAACGCCGGCGGTTACAACACCGGCAACGGCAACGTCGGGTTCATCAACACCGGCGACCACAATGTCGGCAGCCGCAACACCGGCTGGTTGAACCCGGGCGACGCCAACACGGGCCTGGCCAATATCGGTGATGTGAACACCGGCCTCCTCAACTCCGGCAGCGGTAACAACGGTCTGCTCTGGCGGGCCGATAACCGCGGCTGGATGAATCTCGTTCTGGGCGGGGAGATTCCGGCGATCCCGATCAACTTCGATGTCGACATCCCGATCAACATCCCGATCACCGCGGCCTTCGGAGACTTCACGCTCCAGGGCTTCACGATTCCGGGCTTTAACATCTCCACATCCAATTGGCCCGTTTACACGAATGAGAAGCTCCCCCTGCCGGTGGGAGAAGCAGTGCTCAATCTCAACGTCGTCAACGGAGACATCCCGGTGAGCGATATCACCGTCAACGCGCTGGAGCTCGAACTCCCAACGTTCACCGGCCTGATCGGTGGACCGGACACCACGATCCCGTTCAGCTTCGACGCCAATATCGGTCCGGCCCGGCTGGCGATCGCATTGGCACCGACCGGCCCGGGCTTGTTCAACGCGACAGACAACTACTCGTCCGGGTTCTTCAACACCGGAGGTGGGGCAGGATCGGGGATCTTCAACTCCGGCGCCGGTGTCTCCGGTCTGTGGAACGTCGCGCTGGCACAGCTCGCCGGGTCGGCGTTGTCCGGATCGTTCAACACCGGGTCGCTGGGGTCGGGACTGGGCAACCTCGGGACGGCGGTCGCCGGGATGTTCAACACCAGCACCGTGGGTGGGGATACGCCGGCGTTCCTGTCGGGCTTCGCCAACACCGGTGCGGTCCTTGCGGGCTGGCTGCAGAATCCGCAGAGCCTGAGCACCTACTTCAACCGTCTGGCATCAAACCTGAGCGCCCAGATCCCCTGGGGTATCAACATCGGATTGTCCGAGGTGCCGATCGACTTCACCGCGTTGCTGGGAGTGGACATACCGCTGAGCATCACCAGCACCCCGATCGAGTTGACCCAGATCGATGTCAACCCGATTGTGGTCGGACCGGGTCCCCTGATCAATTTCAATGTCCTTGGGGGACTGTCGTCCGCCCTGGCTTCTTGTTTCAGTGGGGTGTGCGCCGCCGGTCAGGCGGAACTGGACATCACGTTGGGCCCGATAGCGGCGGGTCCGGTGGAGATCAACTTCGACGGCGGCCAGGTGCTCTCAGGGGTCATCGGCGGTCCCGGCAAGGGTGTCGGGGTGACCGGCCAGGCGGGTATCGGCCCGATCAACATCCCGCTGCCCAGGGAGTTCTTCTCCGATCCCAACTATCCGATCACCATCGAGGAGTTCCCGTGGTTCTTGAAGTACGGGGTCGGGATCGACATCCCGATCGATGCGGCCACCGGGCAGATCGACATCGATGAGTTCTCCGCGTCGATCCCGCTGTTGGCGAATGCCCTGCTGAAGGTTGGCTACTGCCTTACTGTTGCTACCTGCACGCCCTCAGGCGTCTTCGGCAGCATCACTCTGTTCCGTCCGAACGGAACGTGGCCGAACTTCACGATCCAGCCGCCGACGACCACCGTTCTGGTGCTCCAGACCACCCTGAGTGACGGCTACGGGCCGATCGTCTTCCCACCGGTGAACATCGACATCCCGATCGAGGAGACGATCACCGGTTCGGAGAGCGGCACGCTGGGTCCGTTCGTGATTCCACGTGGATAGTCCGGGGCTCGGCTCGCCGATCGTGTATCCCGACCGGGAGATGTTCGCTGAGCCGCCGCTCGTGCTGGTGGCCGCCGAGATTCGTTTCAGCGACGCGCCGCGCCTGCGCCAGCAGGAGACGCTCGACGCCGTGTCGATCGCCTTCGACCGCCGGTTTCCGCTCAGCGGACCGATCGGCGGAGTCAGCCTGGTCAGTGCGGGCCCGGGGGCCGCCCCCCAACTGGCGCAGCGGCGCGGGGTGGTTCTACGCAACGCCGACAGTACGGAGGCGCTGACCGCCACGCCGACATCGCTGACCTACGAGACCACGGACTACCGGGGATTCGCGGCCGTCCGGGATGCGCTGGCCGACGGCTGCCGGACTCTGACCGGCCTGGATGTCCGGCCGGCGATAGCCCGGATCGGTCTGCGGTACATCAACGAGGTGCGGGTTCCCGAGGCGCCGGCCGATGTCAGCGGATGGTCCCATTGGATCGAGCCGGCATTGTTGGCTCCGTTGTCGGTGACGGCCGACCGGGCCGTCAGTCGCGGGATCCAGGGTGCGACCCTGTTAGATCTCGGGAGCGGACTGCTGAACGCACGTTACGCCGCGTTCAACGACGGGGCGACAAATGTGCCCGGCCACCTGCGGCGTCGGCCGTTCAATCCGGGGCCGTTCTTCGGGCTGGATTTCGACGGCTTCACCGAGTTCGGCACCAACCCGGCGGTTCTGCTCGACGCCGGTGTTGTCGCCGAAGCACTGCCGGTGCTGCATGGTGCGGCAGGCTCGGTGTTCCAGCGGTCGATCACCGATGAGGCCCGTGCACTGTTCCGCGGTGGCGGGCTGACGTCCCTACCCGAGGCCGCCGGATCCGGCCCGGCAACCTCGCCCGGGATCTGATCGGCGGTCGGTGACCGAACGGGAGGCTGGGGTCTGACCTCCAACCCGATACGCTGGCCCGATGAGCGCAGGAATCGGCGTGAGCGCAGACGTCCGTGAGACCGTGCATGCCGCGGCGCGCCGGGCGCGTGCGGCGTCTCGCACCTTGGCGACGATCAACACCGCCGTCAAGAACCGTGCCCTGCATGCCGCCGCCGACGCAGTCTTGGGGCACACCCACCAGATCCTGGCAGCCAACGCCGCTGACCTCGACGTCGCGCGCGACGCAGGCACCCCGGAAGCGATGCTGGACCGTTTGGCGCTGAACCCCCATCGCATCGACGGCATCGCCGCGGGCCTGCGTCAGGTCGCCGGCCTACCCGACCCGGTCGGGGAGGTGTTGTCCGGCCGCACGCTGCCCAACGGACTTCGGACCCGGCAGGTCAGGGTGCCGTTGGGGGTGGTGGGCATCGTCTATGAGGGGCGGCCGAATGTCACCGTCGACGCCTTCGGGCTGACCTTGAAGTCCGGCAATGCGGTGCTGCTGCGTGGCAGTTCGTCGGCCGCCCGGTCCAACGCCGAACTGGTGACCGCGTTGCGGGGGGCGTTGTGCGGCGAGGACCTGCCCGAGGACGCCGTACAACTGCTGCCCAGCGTCGACCGCTCCAGCGTCACCCACCTGATCCAGGCCCGCGGGTTGGTCGACGTGGTGATCCCGCGGGGCGGCGCCGGGCTGATCGACGCGGTGGTGCGGGATGCGACCGTGCCGACCATCGAAACCGGGGTCGGCAACTGCCATGTCTACGTCCACGCCGCGGCCGATCTCGACATTGCGGAGGCGATCGTGCTCAACGCCAAGACCCGTCGGCCCAGCGTGTGCAACGCCGCCGAGACCCTGCTGGTCGACGCGGCCGTCGCCGGCATCGCGGTGCCCCGACTGGTCGGTGCCCTGCGTGGCGCCGGGGTCACCGTGCACCAGGACCCCACCGAAGAGGAACTGCGGGCCGAGTTCCTGTCGATGGACATCGCGCTGGCGGTGGTCGACGGCGTCGACGCAGCCATCGAGCACATCAACAGCTACGGAACCGGGCACACCGAGGCCATCGTCACCACCGACCTCGCCGCCGCTCAGCGCTTCACCGAACGGGTCGACGCGGCCGCGGTCATGGTGAACGCCTCGACCGCGTTCACTGACGGTGAGCAGTTCGGGTTCGGCGCCGAGATCGGCATCTCCACCCAGAAGTTGCACGCCCGCGGACCGATGGGGCTGCCGGAACTGACCTCGACCAAGTGGATCGTCTACGGAGACGGTCACACCCGGCCGGCCTAGAGACTGGAGAACTCGAGTTGACCGACTCCACCGCTTCCTCTGCCTCCCCCACCACCGGGGCGGTGGTCCCGTTGTTCGCCGACATCGACGATGTCACCCGTCGGCTGACCGAGACCGGCTACCTACCCGACACCGCCACCGCCACTGCGGTCTTTCTCGCCGACCGACTGGGGAAACCGCTGCTCGTGGAGGGTCCTGCCGGCGTCGGCAAGACCGAACTCGCCCGCGCCGTCGCCCAGGCCACCGGCTCGGAACTGGTGCGACTGCAGTGCTACGAGGGGGTTGACGAGGCCCGCGCGCTCTACGAGTGGAACCACGCCAAGCAGATCCTGCGAATCCAGTCGGCCACCGGCGCCGACCACGACTGGGAGCACACCAAGGACGACGTGTTCAGTGAGGAGTTCCTGCTGTCCCGGCCGCTGCTGACCGCCATTCGCCGGACTGAGCCCACCGTGCTGCTGATCGACGAGACCGACAAGGCCGATATCGAGATCGAGGGCCTGTTGCTCGAGGTGCTGAGTGACTTCGCGGTGACCATCCCGGAACTGGGCACCATCACCGCCACCCGGCGCCCGTTCGTGGTGCTGACCTCCAACGCCACCCGCGAACTGTCCGAGGCGCTCAAACGGCGGTGCCTGTTCCTGCACATCGACTTCCCGGACCCCGATCTGGAGCGCCGGATTCTGCTGTCCCGGGTGCCTGAACTGCCTGAACGGATTGCCGCGGAACTGGTCCGGATCATCGGGGTGCTACGCGGCATGCAACTGAAGAAGTTCCCGTCGGTGGCCGAGACCATCGACTGGGGCCGCACCGTCCTGGCACTGGGGGCCGACACCATCGACGACGCCACCATCGCGGCGACGCTGGGGGTGGTGCTCAAACATCAATCCGATCAGCAGCGCGCCGCCGGCGAACTGCGGCTGAACTAGCAGTCTCATGGCCCGTCGTCCGCGCCCTCCGCAGCCACTGGCTCCGCACGGCCTGCCTGGGCACCTGGTCGGCTTCGTCGAAGCGCTTCGCGCACAAGGTATTTCGGTTGGGCCGTCGGAGACCGTCGACGCCGGTCAGGTGGTGTCGGTGCTGGGACTGGGCGACCGGGAGGCACTCCGGGAAGGCTTGGCCTGCGCTGTGCTGCGGAGAGCCGACCACCGGCAGACCTACGACGCGCTGTTCGACCTGTGGTGGCCGGCCGCCCTCGGCGGGCGAACGATGCCGGTCGATGACGATGCGGCGCCGGGCGACCCGGCGGGGGTGGACCCTCAGGATCTTGAGGCGATGCGGGGCATGCTCCTGGACCTGCTCACTGAGAACCCCGACATCGGCGAACTCGATGACCGCCTGGTGGCGATGATCGCGGCGATCGTCGAGGCGCACGGACGTTACACCTCCAGTCGTGGTCCGTCCTACTCGGCCTATCAAGCACTCAAGGCGATGGAGTTGGACACGCTGCAGGGCCGTTTGCTCGCCGGTCTGCTCGCCCCGCACGGTGATGATCCGTCACCCGTTCAGCAACAGGTCGCCAAAGCCGTTGCCGCCCAGAAGATCGCGCAGCTGCGGCGGATGGTCGAGGGCGAGACGAAGCGCCGATCCGCCGAGCAACTCGGCCGCGAGCACGTGCAGATGTACGGAATCCCGCAGTTGGCCGAGAACGTCGAGTTCCTGCGGGCCTCCGGCGACCAGCTTCGCCAGATGCGGCGCGTGGTCGCGCCGTTGGCCCGGGTGCTGGCGGCCCGGCTGGCTGCGCGGCGCCGTCGGGCCCGGGCCGGATCGATCGACCTGCGCAAGACGCTACGCAGGTCGATGTCCACCGGCGGGGTGCCGATCGACGTGGTGCTGCGCAAACCCCGGCCGGCCCGCCCGGAGTTGGTGGTGTTGTGTGACATGTCTGGTTCGGTGGCCGGATTCAGCCACTTCACCCTGCTGCTCGTTCATGCGTTGCGCCAGCAGTTCTCCCGGGTCCGGGTCTTCGCGTTCATCGACACCACCGACGAGGTCACCCACATGTTCGGCGCCGACGCCGACCTGGCGATCG
>Ga0116183_1001286_pt1 | contig 28640 bp, 28 predicted proteins | sample AD_UKC078_MetaG_FD_89753 | JGI IMG/M metagenome (GOLD analysis project Ga0116183, IMG submission 89753) | Active sludge microbial communities of municipal wastewater-treating anaerobic digesters from USA - AD_UKC078_MetaG | ecosystem: Engineered > Bioreactor > Anaerobic > Digestate | place: USA...
CTATGTAAGAAAACTAAAGCCCGGCTTTTTACGTATAATAATATATATAGCTAACTGACGTGAAAACATATTGGCACCTTATTTTATAACTTTGTAGTAATTGCTTTATAAAGATTTGCGGTATCTGATTTTAATATTGTCTCTTTTATTTCTGTCTGACAATGCAAGATGTCAGATCGACAGTGCTTTGCAAAAAAATGACACACTGCCGGGGCGTTTACATGTTCTGAACAAGGTGAACCGCAATGGAGAGGAGCTTCCGGAGATTGAGATAAAAGAAGTTACAATACTGGCAAATCAGAAAGGCAAAGACGCCCGGCAGCAAAGAAATTTTTTAAAGCGCTACGAAAGGCTTGTCTACAACCTCAAGAAAGTATATCCGTATGCACTTATTGTAAGAGACAGGCTTTACCTGGCAAATCTTGAACTGACGGATCTCCCCGATGAAAAGGCAAGAAGAAAATATCTAAAAGAGCTTGAAAGAAGTGTTTTTAATGAATATGAGGATGACATGCGAAGGCTCACCATTACTCAGGGTAAACTGCTTATAAAGCTTGTTGACAGGGAAACGCAGAACACCTCATATCAGCTTATTAAAGATTACAGGGGTGCTTTCTCTGCAGCATTCTGGCAAGGCATAGCAAGGATTTTCGGTACAAATCTGAAAGCCGAATATGATCCCTATGGTGAAGATGCCATCACCGAAATAATACTCCTTGATATCGAGGCAGGACTTTTATAAATTCTTAAATTCATCTGAAAATTGAAAAGGGTCTTTATTGGTGTTAAAATCATTGCGGGACCAGTACTCCTGAAAACAATTAATTCATTAAAAACAGTTCTTGCCGGCGAGAAAATTAAATGGGTAGATCCGGAAAATATCCACCTTACTCTTGCTTTCATTGGCGAGACTGAAGAAGAGAGGATTAAGATACTAAGCATTATGCTTAAACAAGCCTGTACCGGTTTTGGGGAATTTAGCTTCAGGCTTTGCTCAACTGGGGTTTTTAAAAACTTACGCGATCCCCGGGTGTTATGGATAGGAATAGAAGGATACGAAAAACTTTCAGAGCTTAACGATCTTATTAAAACAGGCTTGAATGATACCGGGTTCCCGGTTGAAGATCGTCCTTTTAAGCCTCATGTAACACTGGGACGGATAAAGCATCTGAAGAATGCGGAGTCGCTTAAGTCAGCACTTGAGATGTATAGAGATACCTTTATCCAGGATGTCATAGTTGAAGAGCTAATCCTGTATCAGAGTGTTCTGAGGCCGGAAGGTCCGATATACAAGGCGATTGAGACATTCAGCCTGAACCAGGGAAGAAGTTGAGCCGAGGCGGTCTTATAGTTTCAGAGTTCCGGGTTTTTTATTTCCTGCAGCATAATGCAGATTTCCCTGTCCCCTGCTTCTCTCCGGATAGATATAAAAACTTATCAACGTCTGATATCATTACCCGGCTGAGGTCTGACAATTTTTTTAAATTTGTGATAATGAATTTGACTTCACTCTTTTCTAATGATTGACGATTTCGAAGCAAAAGGCAAAAGAAAAAAACTTGTTGAGGATCTCCGGCATAAAGGTATTGATGATGAGGAGGTGTTGAGGGCTATTGGTAAGGTGCCAAGGCATGTTTTCATGGATCCGGCATTTCTTATTCACGCATATGTCGATAAGGCTTTTCCAATATCCTCCGGACAGACAATTTCCCAGCCATACACTGTTGCAATCCAGACATCCCTGCTTAAGGTTGAAAAAAGAAGCAGGATTCTAGAGATTGGTACTGGTTCAGGATATCAGGCAGCTGTGCTTGCTGAAATGGGGGCAAAGGTTTACACAATAGAACGTTTCAGGGAACTCTATCTTAAGGCTCAGGCCACATTGACTGCCCTTGGCTACAGTGTGGATTTCTTTTATGGCGATGGCTATTGCGGCAAGCCTCAGTACGGTCCCTTTGACGGCATTATAATAACTGCTGCGATAGATGATATCCCGGAGTCATTGCTAAAACAACTTAGAACCGGAGGCAGACTTGTAGCTCCGGTCGGTAAAAACGATGGACAGGTAATGACACTTGTTATAAGACAGGACGAGGATTCTTTTGAATATTCCACTCATGGACTTTTTATGTTTGTTCCTATGTTAAAAGGTACAGTAAACGATAAATAAATGGAAGTATACAATCTCATTTTTTCCCCGTTTGAGGTCAACACATATATACTTGCTGACAGTTCAGGCAAGTGTGCTGTTATAGACTGTAGTTGCTACACAAGTAAAGAGTTCGGGCAGCTTACTGATTTTCTTGAGGAAAAGAACTTAGAACCTGTGATGCTTCTGAATACTCATTGTCATCTCGATCATATTTTCGGGAACGGGATGTTCCTTGAAAAATATGGGATAGGCACTCTTTGCCATTCCCAGGAGGAAAGGAACTGGAAAAAAGCTGTGGCTACAGCACGTCTTTTTGGTCTTGAGATGGAGGCTCCTCCGGAACCTGCCGGATTGATTGATGATGTTGATTCCGTGTCATTTGGATCGGTAATATTAAAGGTTCTGCATGTGCCGGGCCATAGCCCGGGCTGCCTTGCCTTCCATTATGAGAAGGGAAACATGATCTTTACAGGCGATACACTGTTTGCCGGAAGCATAGGACGGACAGATCTCCCCGGAGGAGATTACCAGACAATAATTGAGAGCATAAGGAAAAAACTGTTTGTGCTTCCTCCCGAAACGCTTGTTTATCCGGGCCATGGAAGAGCTACAACAATAGGAAAAGAGATAGAAACAAATCCGTATTTTAATAACGGGGAATAAATTTCAATACATAAAGGGAAAATTTAAAGAATCAGACAACAACCACTAATTTCATAGCGATGTCATACAACGAATTTGTGAGTCGTCATATCGGCCCGAGAGAAGAAGAGATCCCGGCAATGCTGAAAGTGATCGGAGTAGAGTCTCTCGATGAACTTATTGACAAAACTGTTCCTCAACGCATCAGACTTAATTATCCGCTAAATGTTCCTGATTCTGTAAGTGAATCTGAGTACCTCAGTCATCTCAGGAAGCTGGGAGCAAGGAATAAGGTGTGCCGTTCATTCATCGGGCAGGGATATTATGGTTCAGCACCATTATCTGTTATCATAAGGAATGTACTTGAGAACCCTTCATGGTACACTTCCTATACTCCTTATCAGGCCGAGATATCTCAGGGCAGACTGGAAGCTTTGTTGAATTTTCAGACAATGGTTATCGAACTGACCGGGATGGAGATTGCAAATGCCTCTCTTCTCGATGAAGCAACAGCTGCTGCTGAAGCTATGATAATGATGTTCAATGCGCGATCCCGCACTGCCATAAAAGCCGGTGCCAACAAGTTTTTTGTCGATGAGGATGTTTTTATTCAAACTCTGGATGTCATTGAAACAAGGTCGGAACCGCTTGGTATAGAGGTTGTTATTGGGAAATATTCTGAAGCCGTGCTTGATGATAAATTCTTTGGTGTTTTTGTACAATATCCGGCTGCAAGCGGGCAGATAAAAGATTATGAGGAGTTTGCATCAAAGGCGCATGCTGCCGGCTGTCTTGTGGGCGTAGCTGTCGATCTTATGAGTCTCTCATTGCTCAGGCCTCCCGGAGAATGGGGAGCCGATGTTGTTGTAGGTTCAAATCAACGCTTCGGTTTACCAATGAGTTTCGGCGGACCTCATGCAGGATTCTTTGCCACAAAGGATGAGCTTAAGAGGAATATGCCCGGACGTATAATAGGCGTGTCTGTAGATTCTCACGGGAATACGGCCCTTCGGATGGCCCTTCAGACAAGAGAGCAACATATCAGGAGGGAAAGGGCAACATCCAATATTTGCACGGCACAAGCCCTTCTTGCAATAATGAGCGGCATGTATGCACAGTATCATGGGCCGGAGGGACTGAAAGAGATTGCCCGTCATATTCGCAGGGCATCGGGCACTTTGAATAAGGCATTGAAGAACATGGGATTGAGGCAGCTAAATACTACTTTCTTTGACACCCTCAGGATCGAACTTCCTCCGGCTCTTCCCTTGATGAAACTGAAGAATTTTGCTGAGTCTAAGGGTTATAACTTTTTCTATCCCGATCATAAAATTGTCAGTATCAGCACTGATGAAATTACCACCCTGGAGGATATAAATGAAATAGTAAAGATTTTTGCCCAGGCAGGAGGCAAGAAGAGCAGACAAGTTGAACTGTTCATAGAAGCAGATCCTCTTGATGATAAATTCCAGAGGAAATCAGCTTTCCTTGAAAAGCCTGCTTTCATGCGCTATCAAAGCGAAACCGAGATGATGAGGTATATCAAAATGCTTGAGAGGAAAGATTTTTCCCTGACACATTGCATGATACCACTGGGGTCGTGTACAATGAAGCTTAATTCTGCCAGTTCGATGTTTGTCCTGAGCTGGCCTGAGTTTGGGAATATCCATCCCTTTGCTCCAAGATACCAGGTTGATGGTTATTACAGGCTTATGGATGAATTGGGATCGGCACTCAAGGAGATTACCGGATTTCAGGCAGTATCTTTTCAGCCAAATTCAGGAGCGGCAGGTGAATATGCTGGTTTACTTGTTATAAGGGAATATCATAAGAGCAGGGAAGAAGCACACCGGAATATAGTGCTTATTCCTTCATCGGCACATGGAACAAATCCGGCCAGTGCCGTAATGGCAGGGATGCAGGTTGTTGTTGTTGATTGTGATGAAAAGGGAAATGTCAATGTTGATGATCTCAGAAAGAAAGCTGAGGATAACAGTGATAATCTTGCAGCTTTTATGATCACATATCCCTCGACTCACGGAGTATTTGAAGAGTCCGTTGTTGAAATGGCAAAAATAATTCATTCAAATGGCGGACTTGTGTACATGGATGGCGCAAATATGAATGCTCAGGTGGGACTTACGAATCCGGGATTTATCGGGGCTGATGTCTGTCATCTCAATCTCCATAAAACCTTTGGCATTCCTCATGGCGGAGGAGGTCCGGGTATGGGACCTATCCTTGTGAACAACAAGCTGGCAGAGTTCCTGCCTACTCATTCAATAATACGGACAGGAGGGGATAAGGGGATATCGGCTGTTTCTGCTGCACCCTTTGGAAGTGCACATATTCTTGCGATCTCCCATGCCTATATCATGATGCTGGGTTCGGAAGGTCTTACAAAAGCATCAAAATATGCAATCCTGAATTCAAATTATATTTCTGCTTCACTTAAAGACCATTTTAAGACTCTTTATACCGGGGCGGGAGGATTTGTAGCTCATGAACTGATACTTGATTGCAGGAATTTCAAGGCAGAAGCCGGTATTACCGAATCCGATATTGCCAAGCGTCTGATGGATTACGGATTCCATGCCCCGACACTCTCATTTCCGGTTCATGGAACCCTTATGGTTGAGCCGACTGAATCCGAATCATTAAAAGAACTGGATAAGTTCATTGCGGCTATGAAATCAATAAAGAAAGAGATTGATGAGATAAAGGACGGGAAAGCTGATGCAAAGGATAATGTTCTTCATAACGCTCCTCATACTGTAGGAGCAGTAACTGCAGATGAATGGTCTCACAGCTACGGAAGGGAAAAAGCAGCCTTTCCGGCAGAATGGCTGGAAGAAAATAAATTCTGGCCTTCGGTCGGAAGAGTTGATGACGGGTATGGTGACCGGAATCTGGTGTGTACCAGCGATCCCATAGAAAATTACAGGATCGAAAAGTTAAAGTTTTAGGGTTACTGCTGATTTTTTCTTCATATTAATGAATTGCCTGTTCTTCTTTATGACAGGCAATTCATTTTTTTATAAAGAAATTATTTCTCAATTTTATAAGCGGTAAAGATTTTAATTCAATTTAATCACTATTTAATTATGCGTAATTCTGCATGGGACGATCTTATTAAAATGATAGCCGGTGAGAAGCTAAAATATCAACCTTCCGGTTTTATAGTCGATAGCCCCTGGATACCAGGCTGGTATGGTATTTCTACTGTTGATTATTATTCATCGGATAATCTGTGGTTAAAGGCAAATCTTAAAATGATCAATACTTTTCCGGAAGTCTGGTTCTTACCCGGATTCTGGTCGGAGTTCGGTATGTGCACCGAACCATCAGCATTTGGTTCGAGGATGGTCTTCCTTGAATCGAGTCTGCCACACGCCGATAAGGTTATTCATTCAATTGAAGAAGTCGGATCATTGCCACAGCCTAATGTTAAAACAGATGGATTACTCCCTTTTATGATAAGCAGGCTCAGGAATAATGAAAAAGCCATAAAGGATTCGGATCACCAGATAAGGTTTGCTATTGCCAGAGGTCCGCTTAACGTAGCAAGTTTTCTTATGGGCACTACAGAGTTCATGATGGCACTGGCAATGGATCCTGAAAATTCACATAAGCTTCTGAAGAAGATAAGTGATTTTATCTGTGACTGGCTATGCTGGCAAAAGGAATGTTTTCCCTCAATCGACGGGGTGCTGGTGCTTGATGATATTATGGGATTTGTCGGAGAAATGGAATTCCGGGAGTTTGTACTACCTTATTTCAGTAAAATTTTCAGTTGCACCGGGGCAAAAGCGAGGTTCCTTCATAATGATGCCGAAGGTTTAATAACGGCAGCCAATCTGAATGAGATGGGTGTTAACATGTTCAACTTCTCCTTCAATCATTCAATGGGTGAGATCCGTTCACTTGCAGGTCCTGATGTCATCCTTGTTGGTAATGTGCCTCCCAGGGATGTGATGGCATCAGGCACTCCTGAACAGGTAGATGAGGCTGTGGCTAAAGCATGCAGTGAGATAACACCTCATGAGAAAATTATATGGTCGGTAGGAGGAGGGATGGCGCCAGAGGTTCAGGATGCCAACATACGTGCTTTCTTAAAAGCTGTCAGTAAATATTCAAAATAGGATATAGTGAAAATACAACTCACCGGACTAACAGAGGATAATAATTAAGAAAGGGAATCCGGAGGGTTTGAACTACAGGAAGGTATTTGCCATTATACAAGCATCACTGAATCAAGGTACTTAATGTACTCTAACTTTTATATATTTTACTATGAACAGGTTCATATCCGTAGTTGTTTGTGTTTTACTTCTCACTTCCTGCAGATCGGGAGGATCAAAAAGACAATCAGCTGAAAAATCAGGAGACACAATGGAAAACAAATATTCTGTGCAGTTCATAACTGTTGATCCCGGTCACTTCCATGCTGCACTTGTTCAAAAAGTAATGTACGATAAGGTCTCACCGGAAGTGCATGTTTATGCTCCGGAAGGACCTGATTATGTTCAACACCTTGATCGGATAGAATCTTATAACAACAGGGCAGAAGATCCTACTTCATGGGAAGAGATAGTTTACATTGGCCAGGATTTTTTTGAAAGAATGCTTGAGGATTCAAAAGGTAATGTTGTGGTACTATCCGGCAACAATAAGAAAAAAGCGGAGTACATAGCAAGATCTGTTAATGCGGGACTTAATGTGCTTGCCGATAAACCGATGATAATTTCGCCTGATGATTTTCCGGCACTTGAGGAAGCTTTCAGGCTTGCGGATGAAAAGGGGATACTGTTATATGACATAATGACAGAAAGATATGAGATAACAACAATTTTACAGAAACTCCTGTCTCAGAAGGAAGAGGTGTTTGGAAAACTTCTGCCGGGTTCAAAGGAAGACCCTGCGGTAACGAAGATAAGCGTTCATCATTTTTCCAAGATTGTTTCAGGGATCCCGCTTCAGAGACCTGCCTGGTTCTTCGATGTTGAACAGCAGGGAGAAGGCATAGTTGATGTTACAACTCATCTTGTTGATCTTATACAGTGGGAATGCTTTCCGGAACAGATACTGAACCCTTCGGATATAAACATATCTGAAGCGAGGAGATGGCCGACAGTCATGACAAAATCTGAATTCAGTGCAGTTACCGGTTTCAAAGAATTCCCTGATTTCCTTCAAAAAGATGTTAAAGACGGTAGCCTTGAGGTATATTCCAACGGCGAAATACTATATCAGATAAAGGGGATCTGGGCGAGGGTTTCGGTAACCTGGAATTATGAATCTCCTCCGGGAGGCGGCGACACACATTATTCTGTAATGCGCGGTTCGAGGTGTGATCTGACAATAAAACAGGGGGCTGAAGAAAAATACATTCCAACCCTTTATGTTGAGAATATCAGGGGTGAAAACATAAATGAATTTACGGCGAAGCTGAAAGATGCCCTGGCCTCAATGCCTTATGAAGCTCTTGAAATAGAGCCTGTTGGAAAGAATATGCTAAGGATTAATGTTCCTCAAGAATACAGGATCTCACACGAAGAGCATTTTGGTCAGGTAAGCTCAAGCTTCCTTGAATATCTTGACAGGGGAAAACTTCCTGAATGGGAAGTGCCGGGGATGATAACCAAGTATTTCACTACTACAACAGCCCTGAAAAAAAGCCAGAATTAATAAATGATTTTGCAAAAGGCTTAAAAATTTAGTGTGCCGGAGCAGCTGTTTAACAGGCTGCAAATTGATAAGAGCAGTGCTATGTTGCTATATAAAAAGATCTTCTATTACAATAGAATAGAGGTCTGAAAGTTCTATTCCGGCTGCCATTGCTTGTTTTGGTATTATACTCTCGGCACTCATTCCCGGAATAGTATTTATCTCAAGGAAAACCGGTTTTTCGTTAGTTAATATAAAATCGACCCTCACAATACCCTTGCAGCCCAGAAGGTCGCATATCTGCAGACTCAGTTTCTGGATTTCATGTGATATTTCCGGTTTTATCATGGCAGGTGTGATCTCTTCTGATCTGCCTGGTGTATATTTTGCTTCGTAATCGAAAAATTCATTTTTGCTGATGATCTCGGTAACAGGTAATACGAAAGTTCTGGAACCGGTTTTCACAACTCCACATGCCAGCTCTCTTCCTCTTATATATGCTTCAATCATTATTTCATCACTTTCTTTGAAAGCTTTTTCAACAGCAGATATCAGTTCCTCCTTTGCATTAACCTTTGTCACACCGAAGCTTGAACCGCTGTCAGTAGGCTTTACGAAACAGGGAAGGCCCAGCCGCTCTACTATTCCGGCCAGATCCGGATTATCACCCTTCCTTATCATTATTGCATCAGCCATTGTTATATTGTATTCTTTCAGGAAGAGCTTACATGCCTGTTTATTGAATGTCAGTGCCGAACAGAAAGCGTCACAGCTTGTATACGGGATATTTAGCATATCGAAATATCCCTGGAGCAATCCGTTTTCGCCGGGAGTTCCGTGTATTGCAATGAATACGGCATCAAACCTTATGTGGGAATCATCAACTACAACTGTGAAATTATTTTTATCAATCTTATGAAAGCGACCTTTTGTATCTTCCCAATACCACTCTGATCCTCTGATTATTATGATATATATAAAATATTTTGTGCTTAGTGCCTTACTGACTTCAATGGCACTAAGTACCGATACTTCATATTCAGGGGAGTCACCGCCGGCTACGATAGCAATAGTTCTCATCAGGTATCATTAAGTTCCCAAATTTAGGAAATTCATTTGACACCGCACCTACATTGAATTCAAAGATCTCAAATGTTGTTGTTCAGATTCAGAAACAGATCATAATTTCCGGGATATTATTAATTTTATGAAATTTTAAATTCAGATGAAATGAAAAAAGGATGCTTGATATGGATTATTATAGGAATTGTTATCGCACTTATAGTTCTTGGCATGATTTCCTGGGGGATCACGGTAAATAACCGTATGGTTGCTCTTCAGGAAGGAGTTGCAAGTCAGTGGGGAAATGTAGAGACTCAGTATCAGCGCAGGGCTGACCTTATTCCGAATTTCGTTAACACAGTTAAGGGAGCAGCTCAGTTTGAGCAGGAAACACTCACAAGGGTTATTGAAGCAAGGGCAAAAGCCACTCAGCTTACACTGGATCCGGCAAATATGACTGCAGATAACATGAGGCAGTTCCAGGAAGTTCAGAGTGAAGTTAGTTCAGCGCTTTCCAGGCTTATGGTTGTTGTTGAAAAATACCCTGAGCTTAAGGCAACTCAGAATTTCAGGGACCTCCAGGTTGAACTTGAGGGAACAGAGAACAGGATCTCCGTAGAGCGCAGAAATTTCAATGAAAAAGCAAAGGAGTTAAATACATACATTAAGCAATTCCCTCAATCAATTATTGCAGGGATGAGGGGCTTTGTTGAAAAACCGTATTTCGAATCGATGGAAGGTGCTGAAGTAGCGCCGCAGGTACAATTCTGATTAATTTTTAATGTATTGATGAAAGCTTCTACTTTCTTTACGAGAGAACAGCAGGATCTTATCCGGCAGGCTATCATTAAGGCAGAAGACTCTACGTCGGGTGAGATAAGGGTGCATATTGAAACCGGGATAGAGGGTGATGTACTTGACAGGGCTGCCTGGATCTTCAGAAAGATCGGCATGCATCATACAAAAGAGAGGAATGGAGTGTTATTCTATATGGCGCTTGTTAACAGGAAGTTTGCAGTGATTGGTGATAGGGGAATAAATGAGAAGGTGCCTGATGGTTTCTGGGATGAGATAAGGACTGTCGTGGAAAAAAATTTTAGCAGTGAAAGATTTACTGATGGCCTTACAGAGGGAATACAGATTGCAGGTTTAAAACTTAAAGAGTATTTCCCACGTGAGAAAACAGATATAAACGAATTACCTGATGATATATCATTTGAAGACACATATAAAGCCGGAATGGGATGATCCTTCATAGATCAATATACATCTTACGCCTGATTCTGATTTTAATACCTTTATTATCGGCAGGTGTTGATGCTCAGGATCTGCCCGATAAGCCTTATCCTCCGCGGCTTGTTAATGATTTTGCAGAAATGCTTAATAGTGGGGAGATCAGTTCTCTTGAGAATAAACTTGTTGCTTTCAACGACTCTACTTCGACACAGATCGCCATAGTAACTGTTGAAGATCTGAAAGGATATGATATCGCAGATTATGCACAAAGGTTGGCACAGAGCTGGGGTATAGGGCAGGAGGGGCTGAATAACGGAATGCTCATACTTGTAAAGCCAAAGACTGCATCAGCGCAAGGATATGTAGCCATTCAACAGGGGTATGGGCTTGAAGGAGCCATTCCTGACATAACCTGTGCAGAAATAATTGACTATGAGATTTTACCTGCTTTCAGGGAGGGCGATTACTTTGGAGGCCTGGACAAAGCTACAACAATATTGATGAAGCTTGCAAGTGGTGAGTTCAGTGCAGAAGAGTACGGCCAGTCAAAAAAAGACGACTTAAGTTCCCTGGTTCCGCTTATAGTGTTCATAATGTTCATTATTATTCTGATGTTCATAAAAAGTAAGGGAGGCGGGAACCAGAGGCATATAAGCGATAAGGACTTACCATTGTGGGTATTGCTTTCAACTATGAATTCCGGAAGAAGCTCTCATAGCGGAAGCTGGGGAGGGTTTTCAGGTGGTGGCCACAGTGGCGGATTCGGTGGGTTCGGAGGAGGAAGCTTTGGCGGTGGAGGAGCATCCGGCAGCTGGTAATGAGTAAAACGGAAGTATCAGCTTTGCCTGTTTACGGTGTATTCCCTCCATTTGTCAATAACAGACTGCATATCGTCCGGCAGTTCGGATTCAAAAAAGAGTCTTTTGCCTGTAACCGGGTGATCAAAGGCCAGTGACTTTGCATGAAGAGCCTGCCTTGGCAGCATACTGAAGCAATTTCTTACAAATTGCTGATACTTTGAGAAAGTAGTTCCTTTCAGTATCCGGTCACCGCCATACTCATTATCATTGAAAACCGGATGTTTTATATGGCTGAAATGCACCCTTATCTGATGCGTCCGCCCGGTTTCGAGTTTGCATTCTACAACTGAAATGTAACCAAGGTCCTCAATCACGCGATAGTGTGATATGGCAGGTTTGCCCTGACTCCCGTCGGAGAAGACCTGCATTATTTTACGATCCCTTGTATTTCTGCCAACGTGACCGGTAATTATTCCTTCCCGGGGATCTGGCACGCCCCATACAATTGCTATATATTTACGATCAGCAGACCGTTCATAGAATTGTCTTGACAAGCGGTTAAGGGCCAGCTCATTCTTTGCTATTACAAGTATTCCCGAAGTGTTCTTATCAATCCTGTGTACAAGGCCTGGCCGCAGGTCTCCGGTAGAGAACAAGGGGAGATCCTTAAAGTGCCACATAAGGGCATTTACAAGAGTTCCCCTGTAGTTGCCGTAAGCAGGATGAACTACCATGCCGGCCTCTTTGTTGACAACAACTACATCATCATCCTCATAAACGATGTTTATTGGAATGTCTTCAGGTATGAGTTCAATTTCTCTTGGTGGGTTGGGAAGGACTATCTGGATGATGTCTGCAGGTTTCACCTTATAGTTTGGTTTCACCGTTTTATTGTTCACAAGTATATTTCCGGCATCAGCAGCATTTTGTATCCTTGTCCTGGATGTGTTTTCCATTCTTGAGAAGAGATACTTATCTATCCTTATTGACGACTGGCCCGGATCCACCCTGAACCGGTAGTGTTCGAAAAGTTCCTGTTGATCGGATAATTTTCCGCCGGTCATTCTTACAGTTATTTTAATTTTATAAGACGGCTGTATCCTGCGGGAAGACCGTTCCTGATCGCAACAACAACATACATCCCTTCATGTAGTGAGGAAATGTCAATTCTATCTGCAAGAGGCGTGTTCAGAATCTCCCGGCCCTGCATATCTGTCACCGATATGAAGGTCCTTCCGTCAACAGGTAATTGTTCAGGGTCAAAAACAATATATTCTCTGGAGGGATTAGGCCAGAAATGTAAGGCTGGTCTGTCATTATATCTGATATCCCTGATCCCGGTTGTAAGAGGAGGGCCCATTACAGGTCTTATCATCAGGGTTCCGGACATGCCTGATTGATACCAGACTCCATTGATCCAGTAAAGTTGTCTTCCTCCGTGAGGTGTATTCAGATCAAATCCTGCGTTCAGAAAAGTTTCGGAACGTTGTTTCCATCCGACATAGAAAATATTGTCGACCATTACAGGCTTAGGGAGCTTATATGTATAGAAACCGTTAAGTGAACTGCCCTGTTCCACTCTTACTCCTTCAACAGAACAAAGCACTGTTCCGGGTATTCCTCCGGCATCATCCCACACCATAAGATCAAATGTTCTCAGATTGGCATTCTGATAGCTGTCGTTAAAGCAAATGCTTATGGCACGGAGAGTATCTTCCATAAATGAACGGAAACGGTAGGCTACCATCGCATTATTTGATCCAAGTCCGTTAATGCCATATCCTGCTTCAGCTGATCCGTCATCAAAAGCAAAATAATTGCTGAACCTCTGGTAATAGATAACAGTGTCGTTTATTTTCGGATCAAAATCGTCGGTAATCAGAAAGCTTATCACTTTGAAAAGTGCAGAGTCTTTGTTTTCAGATTTGAAAGAGTAGATAAGGTCGGCGTTAAAGTCATCGTTTGTAAAAGGATCAATATTGACAGCCCCGGCTGAAAATGCTTTTACCATTTTCTTTTCATATACATCCCATATCTCAAAATTCCGGGTTACATTACGTACTATGGAATCATTGTTCCTGTAATGGCCGGGAATAACAGATCCCATTTCCTGGAGTGATATCTGTTCAAACTGTTTCCACGGCATTGACTCGTAAGTCTGAAGCAGCGAACGGGGCGGGTACCTGAAAGCTACATCGGCAAGGAGTGTATCAGTTGCTTTCCGGTTCCTGTCAAGAACTATATAATCAAGGTTCCAATGATCGCAGTTACCTATCATTGAGGGATAGTTCTGATAATCACTAAGGCTTGCATAGTTGATAAACCTGAATCTGAAACCTGTTTTCAGAAATTTTGATTCATCGATACCGATGCTTACAGCTTTAAAATCGGTCTGATTACCGGCAATGGCTTTCCAGACTGAATACCATTTATTTTCTTCAGGTGCAAAGAAGTGGAGGACAAGACTGTCCTTTTCTTCAGGCATGTCGCCCAGTCCGCCGGGTTGATAGAAAAAACTCAGGCGGATGTTTTGATTTGCCGGGTAATTGAGATTTATTGGAACAGATGTAAGCTGATCGGCTTTAAATCCGATATACGAGGCATTTTCATACAAACGGCCGGTATTATCAAGCGCATCAAATGTTGCAATGCCAGTGCTTGGCTGCAAATTGGAATAAGTGTTATTTATAAAAACGAAATTATCTGTCCATCTGCTACTGTTCGGAAATATATCTGTTCCCGAAAAATCCTCAAAAAACGGCAGTTCGAGTTCGCCGGCAAAAGCTGATTTTTTAGCGTTTTCCACGGAGTTCTGCAGAAGAGGGTTAGAGGAAAGACCTATGACAAACTCCTGCCCGTATGAGTAATTGAGGAAGTGAAAAAAGAGAAACAAATATAGAAAAGTCCTTTTAAACATCTGGGTATATTTCCGGGAGAGGAATTGAATCAGAGAGCATTATCATAGTGGAGTCAACAGGTAATTTAAGTGAATCAATTGTAAGCCAGAGATATATTGATGAACCCAGCTGAAGTGTGCTCTCTTCATTAAATTCAGGATTCTGTTTATATACGAATGCATTAATACTGTCATCTTTCGTAAGTATTGTATTGTCGTAGATGTAGGTCCCCAGATTAAGGGAACTGCTTAGAATCTTTTCTCTTGCGGGGTCGAGCGTCAGTCCCATAAGGTCGGGTACAATGGTCCTCTGGTTGCTGAGGCCTTTCCCCAGTACAAGATCGATAACAGAGCCCTTTTGTATTGAATCGCCCTCTGCAATTTCCCTTCCTCCGAATCTCTGATTCAAAACCATATTTATTGACAGGTCGGCTTTATAGCTTAACGTACCCATTTCAAGGCCCGCGTTCTGGATCAGGGCCATCGCCTGGTTCAGGGGCAGATCGACAAGATTCGGCATAGCAGTCATCTCCGGTCTGAACGCATTTATTATAAGAGAAATGTTCCGCCATTTTTTTACCATGAAACCCGGTTTGGGATTCTGTTCCGCTATACAGCCACGGTCCACCTTGGCGGTAAAAACTGAATCCACTATAGTATATCGCATCTTGCTTTTTTTGGCAATGCTGTCTGTCTGATCAAGAGTGAGACCGAAAAAATCAGGAACCGGTCTGGCCTGGCCATGTCTTGTATAAATATTAAGCCAAAGCAGTGTCAAAAGAATAAAGCCAATGAATATTGCTGCAGCCAGGCCTAAGTGTTTCAGGAATAGTTTGCTTAAAATGAATTCTTTAAATTTCATACGAGCATTCAGTCTAGTAATGATAACGCAAATGTATGGATAAAAGTATTATCTTTTTCTGTAAAGGGAGTCTCTTTCAACCGGTTCAAATCCGGCTTCACGGATGATCCTGCAAATCTCATCGGTTTTCATTGACGGGTTTGTTTCTTCCGCCCCGGCCATGGAATAAATACGGGTTGTCCCTCCTATAGTGCCATCCATGTCGTCAGCTCCAAACAGAAGGCTCAGTCCGGCATTTTCCCTGCCTGACATCGGCCAGTAGGCTTTGATATGTGGAATATTGTCGAGATAGATCCTCGATACTGCATAGTTCCTCAGATCCTCCATCAGACTTACTTCGCCAATTTCTTCCATCGGGTTATTTGCATTTTTATACTTAAGAGGAATGAAGGCGTTGAATCCGCCTGTTTTGTTCTGCAGATCGCGTAAGCGGGTCATATGATCTATCCTGTGCGAGTAACTCTCAAGATGCCCGTAAAGCATAGTGGCATTAGACTGCATCCCCATCATGTGTGCAATTTCATGAATGGAGAGCCACATGCGCGAAGAGGTTTTTTCAGGACAGATGATCTGTCTGAGTTCCTCGTCAAATATCTCAGCACCCCCGCCCGGAATTGATCTGAGACCGCAATCCTTGAGATACTCAAGTCCTTTTTCAACTGAGATCCCTGCTTTCCTGATCATATAATCAAGTTCGATGGCTGAATAAGCCTTAATATGGAGAGAAGGTCTCCATGCCCTGATTTTTTTGATAAGTTCACCGTAGTAATAAATATCATGGTCGGGATGGACACCTCCTGTTATGTGTACCTCCGTAACATCTGTATTATCAAAGCTTTTTATTTTTTCAAGGATCTGATCATGACTAAGATTCCAGCTCTCAGGATCACCTTCCGGTTTATGATATGAGCAGAACCTGCAGTTATAGACACAATTGTTAGTAGGCTCAACATGAAAATTCCTGTTATAAAAAACGGAATTACCATTGATCCTTCTACGAACTGAATCAGCGAGATATGCCAGAAGTGAAAGATCGCATGAGGAATAAAGCAAAACACCTTCTTCAGGTCCGATTCTTTCAGCAGAAAGTATTTTTGTTGCTATCTTCCTGATCTTCTTGTCGCTTATGTGATCTGTGAATTCATTCATGTTGTCAATAAAATTAACAAAAAAAGGCGCCCTGATAAGGCACCTGTAAATTCATCATTCACTTAAAGATTATTATTTCGGTTTTTGTTCCGAAGCAACACTTAGTTTTTTTCTGCCTTTTGCTCTTCTGGCAGCAAGTATCCGTCTGCCACTGGCAGTGGACATTCTTTCCCTGAATCCGTGCTTGTTGGCTCTTTTCCTTCTTGATGGCTGAAATGTCCTTTTCATCTTATTATCTTTTTAATATAATAATGGGCATTTTTTATTTTGAGAATGCAAAGATAATGATTTTTGAGAAATTATAACAGTAAGGGATAAATATTTGTTTCAGCAACTGTTTTTCCTTTGGCCGGAATGATTATTTCCTGCAATTTTCGGGAGGTAGATAATTTTTTTTGTTTCAAAGAAAGTTTCTGAAAAAAAATCCTTTATTTCCCATATCCTTAACGATTCGCGATAGATTCCTGTTTCGCTGTCAATGTCACCTCCCTTGATATAGAATATTCCATTGGCAAGCTGATTCCTGCCTTGCAGAGATATGTTCTTCAGTGTCATGCTGACAAAGGTTTGATAAGCTGTCACAGCCCTGCTTACAACGAAATCGTATTTGTCTTTTTCCTCCTCAATCCTTCTGCGGATTGTTCTGACATTTTTAATGTCGAGTGTTTCGGCAACAGCAGTTACAACCTTGATTTTTTTCTCAATTGAATCGAGAAGGAAGAAATCTGAAGCGGGAAAGATTATTGCAAGAGGTATTCCCGGGAAGCCGCCTCCTGTGCCTGCATCAAGTATTCTCGTTGAGGGAACGAATGAAATTACTCTGGCTATTGCCAGAGAGTGAAGGACATGATGAACATAGAAGTTGTCGATATCTTTTCTTGAAATAACATTGATCCTGCTGTTCCACTCTTCATAAACGGATCTCAGGCCTGCGATTTTTTCTTTCTGATCTGTTGATAAAGAAGGGAAATATCTGAAAATCCTTTCAGGCATTACCTGTTATCAGTTTTGACGAAAATATTGTAGAGCAAGGTTTTTGCACGATAAAGCTGTGCCTTGACTGTTCCGATAGGGATCTTAAGTTCCGTGGCTATCTCTTCATAAGAAAACTCCTTATAGTATCTCAGCTCTATTATTTCCCGGTAAGGTGATTTGAGCTGATTCACGACATTTCTGAGCGTTGCTATCTTCTGATTATTGATAAGGGATTCTTCCGGATCCGGCAGATCAGACTGGATATTTATTGTAAGCAGATCAAGGCCATCCTGACCCTGGTCAACAGTGTTGGGAGAAGCCTGTTTTTTCCTTATAAAATCGATACAATTATTGGTAGCGATCATGAAGAGCCATGTGCTGAAAGCAAAACGGGGAGTGTAAGTTTCGATATTCCTGAATGCCTTTCCAAAAGCCTCTATAGTAAGGTCTTCAGCATCAGCAGGATTGTTCACCATCTTAAGCAGCATGAAATAGATGGAATCCCTGTATCTGTTCATAAGACCGGCATAAGCCTTTTCATTCCCTTTCTTAGCCTCATCAACAAGCACCAGATCAGCCTTTGCTTTTTCAGAAAGCCCCTGATTTATTTCCATGTGTTCTTACTACTACGTGTTAGTAAATTGCTTATATAGACAGTCCCATTAATAAACGGGGAAAAGATATCAAAAATTATTGAATGAAACAGAAGTTCCGGTTCATTAAGTTTTTTACAGGCTGCGACAAGGATAATTATTTGAGTTAAAAGCCTAAGACTGAAAACTATGACAACATATTGCCATAAAAACAAATTTGAGAGCAGAATTATAAATGTGATATAGAAAATTACTCTCGATGCAGGTTCTGTTATAAGCAGGATCTTATCCCTCAGTTTGTAGTATGGAGCAGTTGTAAGATGTCTTTTTTTCTGTTTGAACCAGGCTTTTAAAGAAGAAGGTGGAAGTGACCGGGTGTGACTGTCTTTCCGGAACTCGACAACAGTATTTTCTTTGTTTGCATTAGAGTTAACAAAGAGATCATCGTCGCCTGACATAAGGTGGTTGAATTTCCCGAACCCCTTGTTCCTGAAAAAAAGCTCTTTACTGTAAGCCAGGTTCCTTCCCACACCCATGTATGGCACTCCTCTTATTGCCATTCCAAGATAATTCATTGCAATCATCACTGTATCAAAACGGATATATTTATTAAGGAGCCCCTTTTTGTTAAGATAGCCACCGTATCCAAGAACAATTTCCGTTTTTTCGTTGAAATGGCATGTCATGTTTCTAATCCAGTTCTTTGATTCAGGGTAACAATCAGCATCCGTGAACAGCAGCGTGTCGTATGTTGCTGCTTTAATGCCAATGAACTGGGCGAATTTTTTGTTATGAGTGAATCTTGGATCACGGTTGACTGTTGATATCTTCAGGTGAGGGTATAAAGGCAGATAGTTGCCCAGAATATCATAAGTATTGTCTTCAGAGCAGTCGTTTACAACAATCACCTCATAATCAGGATAGTCCTGTTCAAGCACCAGGGGCAGGAATTTTTTAAGGTTTTCAGCTTCATTGCGGGCGCATATTATTACAGAAACCGGTTTAAATTCCTCCGGCTTTTCCGGCTTATTCTTATATAGAATGAAGGCCAGATAGAACACCAGATAGTAAATGATCTGTATTAAGGCAGCGGATCCGAAGACCAGGAGAATAACAGACAGAAACAAATTGTCCTGTAACATATTATAACTTAAAAAAATCCGGAACAATATTAATTAAGATATTCGGATTGATAAAAGATAGTTTTCAACAAAAAAGGACATATAATTTCTAAAGGCCGGACAGATGTTTTACATTTGTGCTGCCATTGAAGCGGCTGAAAAATGTTTATAGTTCAAAGCAGGAATAATGATTCAGAAGCAAGAACAGGAGTTTTTAAAACGCCTCATGGTGATATACCTACTCCCATTTTCATGCCGGTTGGAACAGCCGGAACTGTTAAGGGGATACTTCAGCGTGACCTTTGTGAGGATATAGATGCAAAAATAATACTTGGTAATACCTATCATTTGTATCTCAGGCCAGGGACAGAGATATTAAAACTGGCAGGAGGCCTTCATAGCTTTATGTCATGGGATCGTCCCATCTTAACTGATAGTGGCGGCTATCAGGTTTTTTCACTTTCAGCTAACAGGAAGCTGACTGAGGAAGGCGTTATTTTCAAATCACATATTGATGGTTCAAAACACACCTTTACTCCTGAAAATGTTGTTGATATACAGAGGATTATAGGTGCTGATATAATGATGGTCCTTGATGAGTGCGCTCCTTTTCCATGCGATTACAGGTATGCGGAAAAATCTGTTAACCTTACTCATCAATGGCTTGACAGGGCAATTAAAAGATTCAAAACAACCGATCCTGTCTGGAAAAAGGAACAGTTTCTTTTCCCGATAGTCCAGGGCTCAACATTCGATGATCTGAGGAAGATGTCGGCTGAAAAAATTGCCTCGACGGATATGGCCGGCTATGCTATAGGAGGATTATCTGTCGGAGAGCCGGCAGAAGAGATGTACAGGGCTGTTGAAATAGTAACAGGCATACTGCCGCAGGATAAGCCAAGGTATTTGATGGGAGTAGGAACTCCCGTTAATATACTTGAAGCGATAGACCGGGGCATTGATATGTTTGACTGTGTAATGCCTACAAGGAACGGCCGGAATGGTATGTTGTTTACCTCCGAAGGAACAATAAATATAAAGAACAGGAAATGGGCAGATGACTTCACTGTTATCGATCCGGAAGGACAATCGGAGGTAAGTACAAAATATTCAAAAGCTTATCTTCGCCACCTTATAATTTCGGGAGAAATACTTGGTTCGCAGATATCAAGTCTGCATAATCTTGCGTTTTATCTGAAACTTGTTGGTGAAGCCCGGAAAAAGATCGAAGAAGGAAAATTTAAAGTATGGAAGGAAGAGATGGTAAAAAAACTTTCAGTTCGGTTATAAGATCGCTGAAGCCTAAAATAATTGATTATTATATTATCAGGAAATTCCTGGGCACCTTCTTTTTCTGCCTTCTTCTGATAATTACCATTGCAGTTGTTTTCGACTTTACTGAAAAGATTGACAATTTTATGGAGAAAGCCGCTCCATGGCAGGCAATAGTATTTGATTATTATCCTAACTTTATTCCTTATTTCGCCACCCTCTTTGCTCCGTTGTTTGTTTTTATTTCGGTGATCTTCTTTACATCACGGATGGCAGCAAACACGGAAATAATAGCTATACTTAATAGTGGCATGAGCTTTCGCCGGATGATGTGGCCCTATTTCCTGACTGCCCTTCTGATTGGATTGATTATTTTTTACCTGACAAACTTCATAATACCGGAGTCCAACCTGAAAAGACTTGATTTTGAGGATAAATATTACAGATCGAGAGCCAGGCGGTCGAGTGTTGATAACATACACAGACAGGCATTTAAGAACGTATATGTTTATATTGAATCTTTCAGTCCCCTATATCAGAGAGGACGAAATTTTACAATTGAAAAATTTGATGACGGAGGGAAACTTATGTCAAAATTGTCATCGCCCACAGTTAACTGGGATACCGCTTCTCGTAAATGGACAGCTATAAATTATGTACACAGGGAGATAACTGATAGTGGTGAAATAATCACCAGGGGTGAAAGGATAGATACTACGCTTACCGTAACACCAATGGATTTTTCGAAAGATCCGAGCATTGTTGAGACGATGACTTACCACGAACTTAACGACTATATTGATCTGCTTAAGCTTCAGGGCTCAGATGAGCTTAAGCTTTTTCTTGTGGAGAAGCACAGGCGATTTGCAAGTCCGTTTTCAGTGTTCATACTGACACTTATCGGGGTCTCGCTCTCATCAAGAAAGGTACGGGGAGGTATTGGAATGAATATCGGAATAGGTCTTGCTCTGAGCTTTTCATATATCCTTTTTCAGCAGTTCACTTCACAGTTCTCATTGAAGGGAAATCTCAGCCCTATGTTGGCGATGTGGATACCTAATATGTCATATCTTGTAATTGCTCTTGTACTTTATAAACTGGCTCCGAAATAATTGCTCTGTTTCTCCGGTTTTTATAACATTGCATATTTCCTGACATTAAAAACTATTCATTGATAAAAATAAATGGTGCAAAAAAGTAAGATAAAAGAACTTCGAGAAAGGAAGGAAAAGCTTCTTCAGGGTGGTGGAGAACAGGCTAATGAAAAACAGAAAGCTCTTGGTAAACGCACTGCGCGGGAGAGGATAATGGCACTTCTCGATGAAGGTTCATTCAGTGAGTATGATCTTTTTGTGGAACATGATGCCCGTGATTTCGGAATGGATAAAAAGATCCTTCCTGGCGACGGGGTCATTATCGGGACAGGAACTGTTTTCGGAGCTCCTGTAGCGATCTTTGCCCAGGATTTCACAGTTGCCGGAGGCTCTCTGGGTCTTATGCATGCAAGAAAAATCACAAAGATAATGGATCACGCCCTTAAAATGAAGATGCCGCTTATAGGCATCAACGATTCGGGAGGGGCCAGGATCCAGGAAGGGGTCAATGCCCTTGCCGGATACGGCGAGATATTTTTCAGGAATACTCTGTTAAGCGGAGTCATACCCCAGATATCTGTGATACTTGGCCCATGCGCCGGAGGGGCTGTTTATTCACCTGCTCTTACTGATTTTGTATTTGTAGTTGATAATATATCAAAGATGTTCATTACGGGTCCGGAGGTCATTAAGGCTGTTTTGGGCGAAGAGATATCAATGGAGTATCTCGGAGGGGCCAGGGTACACAGCGAAATAACCGGAAACGCACATTTTTTTTCCTCAAGTGAGGAAGAATGCTTTTCTCAGATCAGGAAGCTTATTTCCTTAATTCCATGGCATAACGGACAAAAAGCGAAAAATGCAGAGCCGGCAGAGCCTGATCCGGCTTATGATATTGAGAAGATAGTGCCTGAGGACCCTACGCTCCCTTATGATGTCAAAGACATTATAAAATCAGTGCTCGACAGGTCTGATTTTTTTGAAGTAATGGAAAATTATGCACGAAATATTGTTATCGGTTTTGGAAGGATAGGAGGCAGGACTGCAGGGTTTGTTGCTAATCAACCTCTTGAAATGGCCGGTGTGCTGGATGTTGATTCCTCCGACAAGGCTGCAGGATTTATAAGATATTGTGACGCTTTTAACATACCGATAATCAGTTTCGTTGACATTCCGGGTTATCTTCCGGGAATTGATCAGGAACATGCGGGCATTATAAGGCATGGAGCAAAGGTGCTTTATGCATATAGTGAAGCAACTGTTCCCAAGATAACAGTAATACTGAGAAAGGCTTATGGGGGCGGCTATATTGCAATGTCTTCAAGACATCTGGGAGCAGATTTTGTTTTTGCATGGCCCACTGCCGAGATAGCTGTTATGGGGCCGGAGGGCGCAGCAAATATTATTTTCAGAAAAGAGATCATGTCTTCGGATGATCCGGAGGGAACAAGAAAGCAGAAAATAGAGGAGTATAAAAGGATGTTTGCCAATCCTTATGTTGCTGCCTCAAAGGGTTATGTGGATGCCATAATAGAACCTCTGGAAACAAGAAGATCCCTTCTTCATTCGCTTGCCGTTACGGAAAACAAGATGATCCAGGTGCCTGCCAAAAAACACGGACTTCCTCCTTTCTGATTTACTGAAACAAGCAATTATTTTGAAATGAAACAGGAACCAGAACTTGAATCACTTAACATAGATTTTACTTTATATAAGACCCGGCTGAGTCCGAAATTCAGGAACAGGGCAGCTTATAAGGCACCCGATTCTTCAAAGATATTGAGCTTTATCTCAGGTACTGTGCTGGATATATTTGTCAGGGAAGGTCAGGAAGTAAGCAAGGGAGACGACCTGATGATACTTGAAGCCATGAAAATGCAGAACTACCTTAAGTCGATGCATAGAGGCATTATTAAAAAGATATGTGTATGCCAGGGCGATAAAGTGACAAAAGGCACACTGCTTCTTGAAATGGAGCAGATTCATAATACACCTTCATAGATGATAAACTCTTTTATTTCTGCAGGGATTTCCGGTTTTTCCTTAAAGATTCCATAAATACTGGAACCGCTGCCCGACATCGAGGCATACATAGCTTCTGCCCTGTAAAGTGATTTTTTATATTCCAGAAGTTGAGGGTATACTCTGAAGGCAAAATCCTCAAAGTCGTTCACAAGGCCCTCTTTCCATGTTGTCGGGTCCTGCTTTATCAATTTTTCAAGACCTTCTGAAGTATCTGATAGTTTAGTATTAAGGTAGGCTTCTCTTGTGCTTATCCTGATCTGCGGGTTTAAGAGAACAATCCTGTAGCCAGAGAGAAAAGGATCAAGGGGTTTCAGAATCTCACCCCTGCCCCTTGCAAGAGAAGGCTGCGGATTGATAAAAAAGGGACAATCGCTGCCCAGCTCCAGTGCCAGGTGATTAAGCATTTCATCATCAATTGAAAGGTTGAAATACTTGTTTATTGTTTTCATTATGTAAACCGCATCTGATGACCCTCCACCCAGTCCTGCACCGCTTGGGATTGCCTTATGCAGATGTATTCTGAAAAAGGGGAGGGAGTAGTGTTGCCTGAGTGTCCTTAAGGCCTTTATAACAAGGTTATTTTCAGGTTTTGTATTTATATTGTATCCTGTTACGACAATAGTATCCTCCGTACTGTCTTTTGGCCCAACAACGAACTCCAGCGCATCACAGAAATCAAGAGGGTAAAATACCGTCTCGATGTCATGAAAGCCATCGGGACGTTTACGGATCACCCTGAGACCAAGATTTATTTTTGCTTTTGGAAACGTGATCATCGGCAGTGATTTACTGCAAAAATACCATTAGCTTTTGAATTAGAATAAAATAATGTGAATATTAGCTTTTCAACAAGTTTTTAACATAAATATGTTTGTAATAATAAACTTGCTTCTGCTTTTAGTGAAGTATGCTTATTCATACCTTTGGGACTATTGGGAAGAATTCCGAAAATATTTTGTAATTAACTATAAATCAATAATATAATATTAATGACAAGACAAACTAAACCAGGTAGGCCAGCAGTTGTTGCTTTACCTGATTTTGGAAGGGTGCCTCCGCAGGCTATTGATATGGAAGAGGCGGTACTGGGAGCTATTATGCTTGAGAAAGAAGCCGTTATTGCAATACTTGACATACTCAAACCGGAAAGTTTCTATAAGGAAGCGCACAGCAAGATCTTTAAAGCTATATCTGATCTGTCAGCCAGGGAATTCCCTGTGGATCTTTATACAGTAACTGAGGAGCTAAAGGCTCATAATGAGCTTGATAGTGTAGGAGGACCTGTATATTTAACCCAGCTTACCTCTAAGGTTGTTTCCGCAGCAAATGTTGATTATCATGCAAGGATAGTAGCGCAGAAATATATTCAGCGGGAGCTAATCAGGGTGTCGACGGAGATACAGGCTCGTGCATTTGACGATACATGGGATGTAACTGATCTGCTTGATTACTCTGAAAATGAATTGTTCCAGATAGCTGAGGGTAACATTAAGAAGGAAGTTGCTCCCATCAATATAGTAATCAAGGAAGCGATAAAGGAGATAGAGGCGGCTGGTAAGAGGGAGGATGCTCTTGTAGGTATTCCTTCAGGTTTTACAAAGCTTGACAGACTGACTTCCGGATGGCAGAAATCTGAGCTTATAATAATTGCCGCCAGGCCTTCAATGGGCAAGACGGCTCTTGCACTATCTATGGCCAGGAACATGGCAGTTGATCATGGCAAGAATGTCGCAATCTTTTCGTGTGAGATGTCATCAATGCAGCTTGTTAACAGACTGATAATAGCCGAAACCGACATACCGGGTGAAAAGATAAGGAACGGACGGCTTTCAGAAGAGGAATGGAAACAGCTTGACACAAGGATAAAGAAGCTTGTACAGGCTCCGATATTTATTGACGACACTCCGGCAATTTCAATCTTTGAACTCAGGGCAAAATGTCGCCGGCTTATGGCCCAGCGAAAGCTCGATGTGGTTATAGTGGACTACCTACAGCTTATGTCAGGTCCTGATAATGCCGGAAGCCGCGAGCAGGAAGTAAGCAATATTTCCCGCTCCCTCAAGAGCATAGCAAAGGAACTTAATGTTCCGATAATAGCGCTTTCCCAGCTGAACAGATCGGTTGAAATGAGAGGTGGAACCAAAAGACCTCTCCTGTCTGACCTTCGTGAATCAGGTGCTATAGAGCAGGATGCAGATATGGTAGTCTTCATACATCGTCAGGAAAAATTCGGGATCCTTACTTTCGAAGACGGGTCTTCAACAAAAGGCATAGCTGAAATAATCCTTGCCAAGAACAGAAACGGACCCGTTGATGACGTCAGGCTGAGATTCCGGGAGGAAAGAGCCCAGTTTGTTGATTTAGATGAATTTGACATTGATAATTTGCCTGAACCAGGGTTCGCTCCAAGCATTACGCTCGGCTCCAAGATGAATCATGACAAGCTAAGGAACATGGGTAATGAATTCGATTATGAGGTTGATTTTCAAAACGAGCCTCCTTTTATGTAGGATTTGAGATAGGTTGTCTTAGTTTGGGTAAATACGGAATTAAGAATGCTTGAGATTACTATTCCTTTTTACCATCAACGACAATTACTATTTCTCCTTTAGGAGCTTTGTTTGTGAAGTGGTCAAGGATAGTGGAGAGAGTGCCTCTTACGGTTTCCTCAAAGATTTTTGTAAGCTCCCTTGAGACTGAAGCCTTTCTGTCAGGACCGAAATGTTCGCACATTTCCGAGAGAGTTTTCACCAGTTTGTGAGGAGATTCATAAAACACAATAGTTCGGGTTTCTGTCTCAAGGGAAGTAAGTTTTTTATTCCTTCCCTTCTTAACCGGGAGGAATCCTTCAAAGCAGAAGCGGTCACAGGGAAGCCCTGAATTAACAAGGGCAGGGATAAGTGCTGTTGGACCGGGTAGTGTTTCAACGGGTATTCCTTGCTGAATACACTCTCTGACAAGAAGAAATCCGGGATCTGATATCCCTGGAGTTCCTGCATCTGAAATAAGAGCGATAGTTTTTCCTGAGTGTATTTTTGCACAAACAGATTTCAGACTTTTGTGTTCATTAAACATATGATGCGATTGCAGCGGAGTCCTGATCTGATAATGATTTAGTAATTTGATGGCCTGACGTGTATCTTCAGCCAGGATAAGGTCAACACTGCCAAGTATTTCTACAGCACGGTAAGTAATATCCTTAAGATTGCCCAAAGGAGTGGGTACGAGGAATAATTTACTCATTTATGGGAAATTTTCGTTTTATGAGTTCCAGGAGTTGTTTCAAAACTGTATTGTCAGTGCTTTCACTGGTATAATCATTTAAAATTTTTTTCGCATCGGAAAGATCAGCTGCATTATCAAGTCTTTTGATTGCCTGCTCAAATAATTTAGGATCCCCGTTGAATATTTCTCTGATGAAGAGAAATCTGTCATTAACTCCTACGGCATCTGACAGATTTGTTATGGGCTTTATCTTTTTGATCTCGGAAAGATTCTCGTCTTCCCTGGAACTTGTTAACTGTTCATTCAGGCATCCCGGCCGGTCTGAAAATGTATCAGCAATTATTGTCCGTGCATCACTCTTCTTTTTTGTTACATGAGGTTCTTCATTTTTAACAGTGATTACCGGACTTTCCGCTACGATTTCCTTTTTAGCAATTGCCGGTTTTTCAGGAGGAGTGTCTTCCAGTATCTCGATCTCGGGTTGCAAAGGTTCAGCCTTAAACCCAGGTTCAGTTTTAGGCTCAGTCTTGGCTTTAGTCTCATTTTCAGTCTTTTGTGCTGCTGCTGCTGTGGCAGGCTTAATTGCCGTTCCGTTCTGCACATTCTTTAAAAGAGCAATTATTTCGGCAGCACTTTTGCATTTCAATTTTGCCATTTCTACCTGGATTACCGGAACACCGGGATAGTTCCTTAAATCATCAATTATATCATGTGCCTCGTGAAGTTCCTTGATAATTAAATCAACTGTTGCATTGAAATCCATACGTTTTAATGTTTATTAAACAAAGCAATTTCCTTATTTTGCAAAATTAAGTATTATTCCACAACTCTAACGGAACTATTTATAATTGGTACATATAAAGCAAATTAATTAAAGATGGAGTTTCTGGAGAATTCGGTTGGAGCTGCAGGAAAGAGAGGATCTGTTGAAGTTATAACGGGATCAATGTTCTCGGGGAAGACCGAAGAGCTTATAAGAAGATTACGAAGGGCTCAGTTTGCGGGACAGAAGGTTGAAATATTCAAACCCTCTGTAGACAGGAGATATTCCGAGATGAGGCTGGTGTCTCATGATGATAAATCGATAGTTTCAACTCCTGTTGACAATTCTTCATCAATTATCCTTCTCACAGGGGATGTGGATGTTGTAGGAATAGATGAGGCCCAGTTCTTTGATGCAGCTATTGTTGATGTTTGCAATGAGCTTGCAGATAAAGGCATAAGGGTGATTGTTGCCGGTCTTGATATGGATTTTATGGGAAAACCTTTTGGTCCTATGCCTGCTCTGCTCTCAATTGCAGAATATGTAACCAAAGTTCATGCTATATGCGTAAGATGCGGAAATCTTGCCCGGCATTCTTTCAGGAAATCTGCTGAGGAGCAGGTTGTTGTTCTTGGTGAAAAGGATAAATACGAACCGCTTTGCCGATTCTGTTATAATAAGGCTACGGGAAAGAAATAACTATAAATAAATTGAAATTCAAAACATCAGATATTGCAAGGATCACAAAAGGAATTCTTTACGGAGATCCGGATGTTGTTATCACAGAGTTCATAACTGACAGCAGGCACTTCAGTCTGGATGAAGGACTGGCTTTCATAGCGATAATTGGACAGAATCATGATGGCCATTTTTTTATAAGTTCTCTTTACAAAAGAGGAATAAGGTGTTTTATTGTCGGGAGAATGCCCACTGATCCTGAAGCTTATGATGGAGCTGTTTTTATTGTTACAGAAAACACTGTTAAAGCCCTTCAGCTTCTTGCTGCTGAAGTGAGAAAATCTTTCAAATCCCCTGTAATGGCTGTTACGGGTAGCGCTGGAAAAACAATAGTCAAGGAATGGCTGGCTGATATACTCGGACTGACA
>Ga0116183_1001287_pt1 | contig 28637 bp, 29 predicted proteins | sample AD_UKC078_MetaG_FD_89753 | JGI IMG/M metagenome (GOLD analysis project Ga0116183, IMG submission 89753) | Active sludge microbial communities of municipal wastewater-treating anaerobic digesters from USA - AD_UKC078_MetaG | ecosystem: Engineered > Bioreactor > Anaerobic > Digestate | place: USA...
GGAGCCGTCGGCGCGGCGGCGGGTCAGTGCGGGAGCGAGTAGCTCGACACACCGGTCGGCGAGCACCGGGATATGCCCGTGCCGGCCGGCCCCGTCTGCTGCACCGACCCCATCTACTGCACCGACCACGACCGAACCTCCCGGTGGATGGGCGGCCCCTGCAGCGAGGTCCCTGACCGAAGACACGAACCTGGCGTCGGGGAAGTACGCCAGGGTCGGTTCGGGCAGAGACCACGCTGCACGGGCGCGCGGCGTGACCGCGGGCTCAGATGATGTGGCTGAGGGCTTCATCGCTGGCCGCGGAGAAGTTCTCTTCGTGGGTCTGCTGGTAGTCGTGCCACGCGCCGGAATCCCAGATCTCCAGAAAGTCCACCGCGCCGATCACTACGCAGTCCTTGGACAGGTTCGCGTAGCGCCGGTGATCGACGGACAGGGTGATCCGGCCCTGCGCGTCGGGGTGCTGCTCGTCGGTTCCGGCAGCCAGGTTGCGCAGGAACGCGCGGGCCTCCGGGTTGCTCCGCGACGTCGCCGCCGCTCGGCGCGCCAACTGCTCGAACGCCTCGCGCGGGTAGACCGCCAGGCTGTGGTCCTGACTCTTGGTGACCATCAACCCTCCCGCCAGTGCGTCACGAAACTTGGCCGGCAGCGTCAGCCGGCCCTTGTCGTCCAACTTGGGTGTGTAGGTGCCGAGGAACATGGCGAACCCCGACCTCCTTTCACCTGCAGCGGGAGCCCCGCCAGGCGCCACGATACCCCACTATCCCCCACTTTGCTCCACTCTGACACCCAAACGTGTCTCGTCTCCCCCACCACACTCCACCAGCCGCCACCAGACACCCACGGACCGCCCACTGGACGGACCGGGAGGCCACTGCGGGAACAGAAACGGGGAATAAAACGGGCAACAAAAAAGGGCAGCCCGAGGGCTGCCCATTTCAGGAGATGAACTCCGGTTACTCGTCGAAACGACGCCGGAAGCGATCCTCCATGCGACTGGTGAACGAACCGCTGCCACTCGCCTTGCCGCGACGTGGCATCGGCCGGCCGACGGGAGCATCATGGTCCCGACCGCCCGCCGGAGGTCCGGTGACGGCGAACACCACCCCGGCGAACATCACCACGAAACCGAGGACCGACAGAACCGGGAAGCCGCCGATCATGGTGGCCTTGATGGCCACCCCCGACACCAGCATCGCCAGTCCGAGGAGGAAGAGCCCGACACCCTGTAGTCGCCTGCGGGTGGAGGGAGTCCGCAAGTGTGCCCCCCGAACGCTGGAGGCGAACTTGGGGTCCTCGGCGTAGAGAGCGCTCTCGATCTGGTCGAGCATGCGCTGCTCATGATCGGAGAGTGGCATACGTCCCTCCTTGCCGAAACGGCCGGTCACTTGAGTGCTGCCTCCCGTGGGCCGGGCGGATAAGCACATGATACGAGTCCCCGGTGCCCTATACCACCCGGTACCCGCAACGAGAATGACCATCGTCGCCCGGGTGCGTCAAGAGGGGGCCCGATAGTCGTCACCGCTCGGTAAGACTGCTCGACAAGACGGCCGGCTGGGGGCGCCGAAGGCGGGCAGGCGACCGCGGGGGCGCCACCACCATAATGGGGCGCACAGGTACACCCGGACGACGACGGGAGCGGAAGCGGCGTTGGCGATCTTCCTCATCGATCTGTCGCCCGCCGACATGGCCCGGCGGCTCGACGAGGCGCTGTCCGTGTACGTCGACGCCATGAGCTACCCGCGCGGGACGGAGAGCCAGCGTGCCTCGATGTGGCTCGAACACACCCGGCGCCGCGGCTGGCGAGCGGTGGCCGCGGTGGAGACGGACGCCGACGTGCACGCCGAGCGGGAAGGCCGGACGCTGCCCGAGGACGGGGAACTCGCGACGGCTCCACTGATCGGAGTTGCCTACGGCTACTGCGGAGCACCCGACCAGTGGTGGCAGCAGCAGGTGGTGCGGGGACTGCACCGGGTGGGGCTTTCCCGCGCGGAGATCGGCCGGCTGATGAACGACTACTTCGAGCTGACTGAACTGCACATCCACCCACGGGCGCAGGGCCACGGACTGGGCGAGGCGCTCGCCCGCCGGCTGTTGTCCGGACGGGACGAGGCCCATGTGCTGCTGTCCACCCCGGAGATCAACGGCGAAGCCAACCGCGCGTGGCGGCTGTACCGGAGGCTGGGCTTCGGCGACGTGATCCGCGGCTACCACTTCGCCGGGGATCCCCGGGCGTTCGCCATCCTGGGTAGATCCCTGCCGCTCCCGTAAGCGTCTGGCACGATACCCCTCGTGCGAACCCTCAGACCGGAGCGATCGCCAGGTCTTCGGCGCGCGGTGACAGTTCTGCTCCTGGTGCTGCTCGCCCCGCTGGCAGCGGGCTGCCTGCGGGTGCACACCTCCATCGCGGTGTCACCGAACGACGAGGTCTCCGGCGAGATCATCGCCGCAGCCAAAGCCCGCGACGACGGTGACCAGGGCCCGCAGTTCGACGAGAACATGGCGTTCAGCCAGAAGATCTCGGTGTCGAAGTACGACGTGGACGGTTACGTCGGCTCGCAGGCCTACTTCTCCGGCCTGACCTTCGCCGAGGTGCCGCAGTTGGCCGACCTCAGCCAGGACGCCACCGGCGTCGATGTGTCGCTGCGCCGAGCCGGCAACCTGGTGATTCTGGAGGGTCGCGTCGACCTCACCACCGTGACCGACCCGGAAGCCGATCTCACGTTCACCGCCAGTTTCCCGGGCGAGGTGACGTCGACCAACGGCGAGCGACTGGGAACCGGAATAGTGAAGTGGACGCTGAAACCCGGGGCCGTCACCACCATGAGCGCCCAGGCGCGGTCCACCGACCCGAGCGCCCGGTCGTTCGGCGCCGCCGCACTCTGGCTGGGCCTTGCCTCAGTCCTGGTGGCAGGCCTGATCGGCTTCCTGGCCTGGCGCGACCGCGACCGGACCTCCCCGCGCTTCGCCGGGTTCCCGGATACGGAGGATCACAGTGAACGGTGACACCGTGACGCCGTCCGCGGCCGAACTCGCCGGGGCCGTCACCGACCAACTGCGCGGCTATCTTTCCGAGCGGCGTGCGGACTCGACGTACATCGGCGGCGACTACGACGGCCTGATCGCCGCCCTGGAGGACTTCGTGCTGCGCGGCGGCAAGAGGTTGCGGCCGGCCTTCGCCTACTGGGGCTATCGGGCGGTCACCCCGGGTCCGGAAGATTCGGTCGATGACCACATTCTTCGACTGTTCTCCGCCCTCGAACTGCTGCATGCCTGCGCCCTGGTTCATGACGATGTCATCGATGATTCAGCGACCAGGCGCGGAATGCCCACTGCCCACATGTATTTCGCCGATTTGCACCGCGGCCGGGGGTGGCGGGGCTCCGCCGAGCAGTTCGGCAGGTCGGCGGCGATCCTGCTGGGCGACCTGTCGTTGGTCTGGGCCGATGACATCGTCGCCGCCGCCGATCTCGGGCCTGAAGGCCGCCGCCGGGTCCAGCGGGTGTGGTCCGACATCCGCACCGAGGTGCTCGGCGGCCAGTACCTCGACATCGTGGCGGAGTCCAGCGGAGCCGAGTCGATCGAATCGGCCATGAACGTCAACACCTACAAGACGGCCTCCTACACGGTGTCGCGGCCGCTGCAGCTGGGAGCGGCGGCCGCCGCGGACCGTCCGGAGATCCTGACCGCCTTCCACGAGCTGGGAACCGACCTCGGTGTGGCCTTCCAGTTACGCGACGACGTGCTGGGCGTCTTCGGCGACCCGGCCGTCACGGGCAAGCCCTCCGGCGACGACCTGCGTTCGGGTAAGCGCACCGTCCTGCTGGCTGAGGCGGTCCAGCGCGCGAAGGCATCCGACCCCGCAGCCGCCCGGCTGCTGCGGTCCGGCATCGGCACCGACTTGTCCGAGGCGCAGGTCCGCGAACTGTGCACGGTGATCGAGGACGTCGGCGCGCTGGCCGCCGTCGAAGACCACATCAGCCTCCTCACCCGCCGCGCGCTGCAGGTGCTGGAGACCGCACCGATCAACGCCCCGGCCCGATCGGGTCTGACCGAACTGGCCGGATTGGCCGCCAACCGGTCGGCATAACGCGTGTCCGCCCCCGCCCCCAGACGGACCCGGGGCCCCGCCCCCCATTGGACACGGGGCCCTGCCCCCCATTGGACACGGGGCCCCGCCCGCCTCGCCGCGTTCGCCCGGTCCGACGATGCCCGGCCGGCTTGGTCCGGGTTCGGCGGCGCCGCGCTCATCACCGTCGGCGGGCTCGGGGCCGGCAGCACCCAGTTGCACGATCCGCTGTTGGAAGCCGTCCACCTGTCCTGGCTCCGGTTCGGGCACGGGCTGGTGGTGTCCTCGGTGCTGCTCTGGTCCGGGGTCGCGCTGATGCTGGGTTCCTGGCTTTGGCTGGGCCGAATGATGCTGCGCGGCAAGCGGTTCAGCGAGTACACCATGATCGTCACCACCGGCTTCTGGCTGACCCCGCTGCTGCTGAGTGTGCCGTTGTTCAGTCGGGACACCTATTCCTACCTCGCCCAGGGCGCCCTGTTGCGGGACGGGTTCGACCCCTATGTGGTGGCCCCGATCGAGAACACCAACGCACTGCTGGACAACGTCAGTTCGATCTGGACGACGACCACCGCGCCCTACGGCCCGGCGTTCATCCTGGTAGCCAAGTTCGTCACGATGGTCGTCGGCGACCACGTGGTGTCGGGCACCATGCTGCTGCGATTGTGCATGCTGCCGGGCCTGGCCCTGCTGATCTGGGCCGCACCGCGGGTGGCCCGGCATATCGGCGCGGACGGCGCCCTGGCGCTGTGGATCTGCGTGCTCAACCCCCTGGTGATCGTGCACCTCATGGGCGGCGTGCATAACGAGATGCTGATGGTCGGGTTGATGATGGCCGGAATCGCGCTGACCCTGGGTCGGCGTCATGTCGGCGGCACCGCGCTGATCGCGGTGGCGGTCGCGGTCAAGGCCACGGCGGTGCTCGCACTGCCGTTCATGGTGTGGGTCTGGATGCGCCACCTCAGCGGCAATCGGTTCCGGGCGTTCGTCATCGCCTCGGCGAGTGCGCTGGCGACGTTGGTTGCCGTCTTCGCGGTGCTGTCCGGACTCGCCGGCGTGGGACTGGGCTGGCTGACCGCGCTTGCGGGTTCGGTCAAGATCATCAATTGGCTGACAGTGCCGACGGCGATCGCCAACCTGGCCAACGCGATCGGCGGGTTGTTCATGACGCCGAACTTCTACGCCATTCTTGAAGTCACCCGGTTGGCCGGTATCGGCATCATCGTCGTCACCCTGCCCCTGTTGTGGTGGCGGTTCCGGCACGACGACCGCGAGGCGCTCGCCGGCACCGGGTGGGCGATGCTGGTGGTTGTCCTGTTCGTGCCCGCCGCCCTGCCCTGGTACTACACCTGGCCACTGGCGGTGATCTCCTCGATTGCGCAATCCCCCCGGTCAGTCACCCTGATCGCCGGATTCTCGACCTGGATCATGGTGATCTTCAAACCGGACGGGTCGCACGGTATGTACTCGTGGCTGCACGTCGCCGTGGCCACCGCCTGCGCGGTGGCGGCGTGGGCCTGGTTGCGTCGCGACGCCCCGATCAGTACGCCCTGATCAATACGCCCTGATCAATACGCCATAGCCTGGGCGCGACGCAGCACTTCGCGGGCCTGATGGCCGCGCAGCGCATCCACCGGCCGCGCGTTGGGGACGGCCCCGCGCACGCCGTCCCGGGTGAGGGTGAGCGAGGGATCGGCAGTGAACAGCCATCTCAGGATCTCGGTATCGTGATAGCCGCCGTCACGAAGCACCGCCAGCAGACCGGGTAGAGACTTGACCACATCACGCGGACCCGGGCCGAAGAACACCTGGGGTACCACCGGGATTCCGCTGCGGCGAACGGCGATCAGATGTCCGTCGCGCAACTGCTGGTGGACCTTGGTCACCGGCACGCCGAGAAGCTCGGCGACCTTCGCCAGGTCATAGACCGGCTCCTCCGGATCCAGGACGTCATCGACCGCCGGAATGCTGCTCACCCCGCCAGTGTAAAAGCCCGTGCCGTGCGTCCGGACCTGCGGCCGTCCCACCGCGAACTCGCACCGCAAACTCACACTACGATGATCCGGTGACCCCGGACCCGCTTGTGGGCGCCTTACTCGACGGCCGCTACCGGGTCGAGGCCCGCATCGCCAGCGGCGGGATGTCGACCGTCTACCGCGGCCTGGACCAGCGACTGGACCGGCCGGTCGCCCTGAAGGTGATGGACTCCCGCTATGCCGGCGACCGGCAGTTCCTCACCCGGTTCCAGCGCGAGGCCCGGGCGATCGCCCGACTCAAGGATCCGGGCCTGGTCGCCATCTACGACCAGGGCGAGGATCCTGCCAGGCCGTACCTGGTGATGGAATTCGTGGACGGTGGCACCCTGCGGGAACTGCTGGCCGAGCGCGGGCCGATGCCCCCGCACGCGATGGTGGCGGTGCTGCGACCGGTGCTCAGCGGTCTCGGGGTGGCGCACCACGCCGGTTTGGTGCACCGGGACATCAAACCCGAGAACGTCCTGATCGCCGAGGACGGCGAGGTCAAACTCGTGGACTTCGGCCTGGTGCGGGCGATCGCGGAGGCCGGTATCACCTCGACCAGCGTGATCCTCGGGACGGCCGCCTACCTGTCCCCCGAGCAGGTCGAGGGATCCGCCACCGGGGCACGCAGCGACGTCTATGCCGCGGGCATCATGTCGTTCGAATTGCTCACTGGTACAACACCTTTCACCGGCGACAACGCACTTTCCGTCGCCCATCAGCGACTCGACAACGACGTCCCGGCGCCCAGTTCGGTGATCGAGGGTGTGCCACCGGAACTGGATGCGTTCATCGGCCGGGCCACCGCCCGCCGCCCGGAGGACCGGTACGCCGATGCCTCGGAGATGGGCGCCGCGCTCGAGCAGATCGCCGAGGACCTGGCCCTGCCGCACTTCCGGGTGCCCGCTCCGCGCAAGAACGCAGCGGATACCGCCGTCACGGTGGCGCACCATCGGGATGCGCACGGCCCGTCGCCCCTGGGGCCCAGTCCGACCCGTCAATTCACCCCGATTCCCGTCGGCGACGACCAGCCGACCCTGGCCGAACTCGCCGAACCTGCGCTCCCCGAGCGGGTCTTCGCCGGTATCGACCTGGTGGAATTCGCGGTGGCGCGCCAGCGCGCCCGCCGGGCGGTCGTGGCCTGGGTGCTGACCGTCCTGGTCCTGACCGGACTGGTCGCCGTCGCGGGCTGGACTGTCGGGCTCAACCTGGAGGGTCTGCTCAGCCGCTGATGACAGCGGTCGACGGACGTCAGTCGCGCAACATCTCCGCGACCAGGAAGGCCAACTCGAGGCTCTGCTGAGTGTTCAGCCGCGGGTCGCAGGCGGTTTCGTAACGGCCCGACAGGTCGGTGTCGGAGATGTCCTGGGCGCCGCCGAGACATTCGGTGACGTTCTCCCCGGTCAGTTCGATGTGGATCCCGCCAGGATGGGTCCCCAGCGCCCGGTGCACCTCGAAGAAGCCCTGCACCTCGTCGACGATCCGGTCGAAGTGGCGGGTCTTGTAGCCGGTGGACGACTCGTGGGTGTTGCCGTGCATCGGGTCGCACTGCCAGATCACCTGGTGCCCGGTGGCCTGGACCTTCTCGATGATCGGCGGCAACAGGTCGCGCACCTTGTGATTACCCAGTCGGCTGACCAGCGTGAGCCGCCCAGGCTGATTGTGCGGGTCGAGGCGCTCCACGTATTCGACGGCGAGCTCCGGGGTCATGGTCGGGCCGATCTTCACCCCGATCGGGTTGGCGATCACCTCGGCGAACGCGATATGCGCCCCGTCGAGTTGGCGGGTGCGCTCACCGATCCAGATGTAGTGCGCCGAGAGGTCGTAGAGCCGGGGCTCGCCGAATTCGTCGCTCAGCCGCAGCATCGCGCGCTCGTAGTCCAGCACCAGCGCCTCGTGGCTGGCGTAGATCTCGGCGGTGTCCAGGTTGCGGTCATTGACCCCGCAGGCGGCCATGAAGCGCATGCCGCGGTCGATCTCGCTGGCCAGCGCCTCATAGCGCGCGCCGGCCGGCGAGGTCCGGACAAACTCGCGGTTCCAGTCGTGCACCAGATGCAGCGACGCCAGCCCCGACGAGGTCAGCGCCCGGACGAGGTTCATCGCCGCACTGGCGTTGGCATACGCCCGCACCAGCCGGGACGGGTCATGGTCGCGGACCGCGGCATCGGGGGCGAACCCGTTGACCATATCGCCGCGGTAGGACTTCAGCCCCAGGGCGTCGATATCCGACGAGCGCGGCTTGGCGTACTGACCGGCGATCCGGGCCACCTTCACCACCGGCATGCTCGAGCCGTAGGTGAGCACCACCGCCATCTGCAGCAGGGTGCGGATGTTGGCCCGGATATGCGGCTCGGTGTTGTCGGCGAAGGTCTCGGCGCAGTCGCCGCCCTGCAACATGAAGGCCTCGCCGCGGGCGACCGCCGCGAGCTGTTCGGACAGCTTCTCGATCTCCGAGGCGACGGTGATCGGCGGCACGCTCTCCAGGACCGTGCGCACGGCCTTGGCCTGATCGGCGTCCCAGCTGGGCTGCTGAGCGGCAGGCTTGGCCAGCGCGGCGTCGAGCCTCATCCGCAGTTCGCCCGGCAGCGGCGGCAGCGCCGGCAGCTGCTCGATCGGTACGTCGACGGTCCAGTTCACGCCGACCATCCTAACGTCGCTAGCTGCGGGAAGCCGCGCCCCGGGGGTCTCGGAGCGAGCGGGCGGCGTCGCTCATCAGCCGGTAGCGGCGCAGGTTGTGCTGGGCGTCGACGAGGGCGTCGTGGGTGTTGGCGGGCTTGGGCGGCATCCGCGGACACCCGAGGTCCTCCCAGAGTTGGCGAAGTTCCCGGGTGAAGCGTGGAATCTGAGGCGGCAGGCTGGTCATCGGGCCCCACAGCTGGCACAGCGCGACGTGGTCGTAGGCAGCCACCCAGGCCCACAACTCGATCGGCTCGTCACCGTCGATTCCGAAGAAGTCCTCGAGGCCCTCCCGGATCTCCCGCCGGGAGCGCCACAGCCGCGACGCCGGCGGTGGCAGCTTGGGCAACACGTGGGTGCGTACCCAACGCCCCGAGGATTCCGGGTCGAACTCCGTGGAGACGGCGTAGAACTCACGACCGTCCTCGGCCACCACGCCGATGGAGATCAGGTCGATGATCCGGCCGTTGTCGATGAACTCGGTGTCGTAGAAGTAGCGCACGGTCTGATTCCTATCCGCCCGACTCCGCCGGCGCAGGCGCGGCTGCCGGAGCACTGGGCGCCGGGGCCGCGCGGACTTCGCGGTCCAGTTCGGCGTTGACCTCGTTGTCATCGGGGAATCGCGGCTCACCGGCGATGACGTGCTGCAGCCACAGGTTGGCCTGCACGAAGGGCCGGCGCAGAACCCGCTCCCGTTCCATCGACCTGCGCATCTTGTGCGGCTTGTCCTGGTAGTGCCAGCGGGCCCACGGGGCGTGCGGCCGGGCCAGTCGGATCGCCCCGGCGAACAGCAGCGGTGTGAAGAACATCCCCAGCAGGCCGGTCCACAGCTTTCCCTTGAGGAGCACGATCACCGCCAGGGCCAGGTTGAGGGCGGCGAGTCCGATGACGGCGATCCGCGCGGTCAGCGAATCGGCATCGCGCCAGATGTCGATGTCGAAGAGCGCCAACGGGTTGAAGCCCATCACCAGCAGTCCCGCCACCGCCACCGCGACGAACACCGCGTCGACCGAGGTCCGGCCGTCCTCCGACCAGTACACGTCCTGCAGGTGCAGGATCAGCGCGAACTCGTCGAGAACCAACGCGGCTCCGATGCCGAAGACGATCGCCGCGAGGGTGAACTGCCGGTTGCTGCCCTCCGCCGCCATCGTCACCATGGCCACGCCGGAGACCAGGACCAGGACCACCCCGAACACCGCGTGGTGGATGTGCGTCCCGCCCTTGCCGGCGATGTTGTGCGGCTGCCACCACTTGCGCGGACCGGTCTGATCGGCGGTGGCGCGGATGTAGCGGGTGATCGACCGGGTCACGAAGAAGGTCAGGATGAAGGCGATCAGGCACCACATCAGCGGCTCGCGGCCCGGCGCCACGAAATCGAAATGTAGGTCGAACCGGGCGACGGACACGGTTGAGAAACTTACGCCCACCCCGATCCGGACCGATCGCCCGGATACGCTGGTGTCGTCATGAAAAGCCGCACCGCCGTCTGGCGGGTGACTCAAGTCCTCATCATCATCGCCGCAGCGCATGCATGCTGGCGACTCTTCGGGCATGTCCCCTATCGCATCGACGTCGATGTGTACCGGATGGGCGGCCGGGCCTGGCTGGACGGTCAACCGCTGTACGCCGACGGCGCGATATTCCGCACCCAGGCCGGCCTCGAACTGCCCTTCACCTATCCCCCGCTGGCGGCGATCGGCTTCAGCCCGTTGGCGGTGGTGCCGCTTCCGGTCGCGAGCCTGGCGATCACCGCCGTGACGGCCCTGCTGGCGGTGCTGTCGATCTGGCTGATCCTGACCCGGCTCGACGTGGGTGCGGGCTGGGCGCCGGCGGGACCGGCCTGGGCACGCCGCGTCTGGCTGGCCGCGGGGATCGTCGCGGTCTCGACGACGACCCTGGAACCCATCCGCGCCAACTTCTCCTTCGGTCAGATCAATGTGGTGATGATGACGCTGGTCATCGCCGACTGCGTGCCGCGCACGACGAAGTGGCCGCGCGGTGTGCTGGTCGGGCTCGCGATCGCCCTGAAACTCACCCCCGCGGTGTTCCTGCTGTACTTCGTGCTGCGCCGCGACGTTCGGGCAACCCTCTGGGCGGGTGTCTCGTTCGTGGTGGCGACCGCCCTTGGCGGGGTGCTGGCCTGGCGGGACTCGGTGGAGTACTGGACCACCACGGTGCGCCACACCGACCGGATCGGCAACGCCACGCTCAACACCAACCAGAACATCGCCGGGGCGCTGGCCCGTCTGGGGCTGGGCGAGCACGCGCGGTTCGTCCTGTGGATTGCGCTGTGCCTGGCGGTTCTGGCGTTGACCGTATGGGCCGCGAGGCGGGTCCTGGCCGCCGGGGAGCCGACGCTGGCGCTGGCCTGCGTGGCACTGTTCGGTTTGGTGGTCTCCCCGGTCTCGTGGTCCCACCACTGGGTGTGGGGGCTGCCGGTCTGCACCGTCCTCGCCGTGCTGGCCTACCGCCGGCGCAACCCGGCTTTAGCCGTGCTTGCGGCCGCAGAACTGATCCTGATGATGTGGTCGCCTATCGGGTTGTTGCCGGAACACCAGGAGATATCCGCGGCCTGGTGGCGTCAACTGCTGGGAATGTCCTACGTGTGGTGGGCCGTTTCGGTGATCGTGGCCGCCGGCCTCACCGTGACCCGCGCCGGATCGGCTACCCGGCAGCGGTCTCCGGGATCCGCGCCGACGGACCGTCTGGTCCGCCCGGTTTGACCGCCGGGCCGCCCTTCTTAAGCGTCGCAGCGTAGATGTCGACGTATTCCTGACCGGACAGCTTCATCAGTTCGTACATGACCTCATCAATCACGGCCCGTTCGATGAACCGGTTGCCGGACATACCCTCGAACCGGGAGAAGTCCATCGGCTTGCCGAACTTGACGGTGACCCGGCCGAACCGCCACATCTTCGAGCCCGGTGGGTTGACGACGTCGGTACCGATCATGGCTACCGGGATCACCGGGACACCGGTCTCCAGTGCCAGCCTGGCCAGACCGCTCTTGCCCTTGTAGAGGCGACCGTCCGGCGACCGGGTGCCCTCGGGATACATGCCCAGCAGCTTTCCCTCGGCGAGCAACCGCTCGGCGGTGTCCAGCGCGCCCTGTGCTGCGTCGGCGCTGGCGCGGTCGATCGGCACCTGGCCGGCGACGGTGTAGAACCAGGCGGTCAACCGGCCCTTGATGCCGGTGCCGGTGAAGTACTCGCTCTTCGCCAGGAAGGTGATCCGGCGGCGCACGACCAGCGGCAGGAAGAAGCTGTCGGCCACCGCAAGGTGATTGCTGGCCAGGATCGCCGGACCGTGATGCGGAACATGTTCCAGCCCTTCAACTTTCGGGCGGCCGAGGAAGGACAACAAGGGCCCCATGAAGATGTACTTGAAAAGCCAGTACCACATAAGACCCTCCCACGGCCGGTCACGCATCCGGGCGTACGCTGCGCTTACTCTACCGAGCCGGGGTGAGGGCGACCACACCCGCCGCACCGTTCACTGCCAATCCACAGGCGCCGGCCAGGCTCGGTCAGTCGTCAGCGGGGACCGGTTCGACCACGATCGGAATGTGCTGGTAGCGGCCAGCCCCGTTGGCTGTGCCCGACCCGCTGCCCGACCCGCTGCCCGACCCGCTGCCCGACCCGCTGCCGTCCCGGGCTCCCGGGGCCGGGGGCGCGGTGTCGGAGTCGGTGGGCGGGGGCGGGGTGACCCGAGCCTCCCCGGCGCTCTGCGCCCCGTGCGCCTCCCCCGCGCTCTGCCCCCCGGCGCTCTGCCCCCCGTGCGCCTCCCCGGCGCTCTGCGCCTGGGCGACCATCGCGCTGAGCACCGCCATGAGCGCGACGCTGTGCTCGGCGACGACGGTCAGCAGGGGGTGCTGCTCGCCGCTGATCAAGGCCGCCAGTGCGCACACCGGGCACCAGACCTGCTGACAGCGACCAGAACCGCCGCGGCCCGCCGCCGCTGATGCCGCTGCCTGCAGGGCCGGGTCGAGGCGATCGAGGATGGCCTGTGCGAGGCGGCGCAGCTCAGGCCCGATATCGCCGTGGGGAGTGCTCATGGGTCCCGTGAGGGTCTCATGGGCGGTCCGATCCGGTGGGCCACAGGTTCGGGTCCGGTTGGAAGCGGACCGTCAGTTCCGTACCGCGCAGGGCGGCGTCGATGACGTCGCAGCGCCGCAGGACCGAGGCGAGCCGCACCCGCCGGCGCAGTCCGCCCACCCCGACGACCAGATCGTCGCCGGACCGTCCCAGCGTCAACGCACCAGCCTCGACCTGCGGTAACTGCAGCCGCAGCCGGTACACCGCGGCGACGCCCGACCCGGATTCCCGGTCGACCCGGGGGTGCAGCGGTCCGGGCGGATCCGCCCCCTCGCGGCGACGGGCGTCATCGAGCAGGGCCGCGAGCGCCTTCGGGCCGATCGGCTCACCGGCCAGATGCGCCACCAGAACCAGCCGCAGCCCACCGGTAGTCCGGCCCAGTTCGTCCAACACGGACTGCTGCTCGGCGATCCGGGCCGAGTACCAGTCGAAGGCGGGGTGATCGGGCAGATTGCAGTACTCGTAGGACTCGTCGGTGAATAGGACCTGATTGACGATCAGTTCGGCGATCCGCACACCCGTCAGCGCCAGGGCGCCGACGGTGCGCACCGCCTCCGCGGCGACCACCCGCTCCGGGGTGAGCACCAGGTGCGCCGCCACCCGGTCGGTGTCGGAGAGCAGGGTCGACAGTGACTCCACTGCCGATCCGGCTGCCTCCACCAGTGCGGCTGCCGCCGCCGTCCGGGCGTCCTGCAACGCCGCACCCAGCCTCCGGTGCCTCGGCCAGCACCGCTCGGCGTAGTCGGCGAACGCGGCCGGCAGCGTCAACATCCGCAGCGCGTCGGCGGTGGAGGCACAGTCCACCACCACGTAGTCCCACCGTCCCGACTCGGCCAACTCCGCCACGGCCCGCAGCCCGAGCACCTCCTGGACACCGGGCAGAGCCGAGAGTTCTTCCGGCGCAAGATCGTTGATCTCTGAGGCCGGGAACCGGGCAGCCAGCACCGGAGCGGCGAACCGCCAGACGGACTCCAGCAGGGCGAGGGTGTCCAAAGCGACCGCGTCGAGGTGGCCACCGCCGGTGCTCCCGCCGCGTTCCTCAGTGAGGATGCGGACTGGGTCCTCCCCACAGTTCGGGCGCACCTGGACGCCCAGCACGTCGCCGAGCGAGTGCGCCTGATCGGTGGACACCACCAGCACCCGCTGTCCGCTCAGCGCGCCGCGAACCGCCGCCGCGGCCGCCAGGGTGGATTTACCGACGCCCCCCTTGCCGACAAAGAAACCGATCCGGGCCAGGCTCGGACCCGCATCGGCGGTGCTGGCGTGGCCGGTTTCCACGTGACCGCCCTTCCTCTCAGCCTTCGAAGGCCTCGACCCGCTTCTTCAGGTCTTTCAGCGCGGTGTCGGTCAGCCGGCGCTCGGCCTTCCGTTTCAGCAGTCCGATCATCGGGATCGACAGATCGACGGCAAGTTCGTAGGTCACCTCGGTCCCGGAACCCTTGGGCGCGAGCCGGTAGGAGCCGTCCATCGACTTGAGCAGTGCGCTCTCGGCCAGCGTCCAGCGCACCGCGCGGTGATCATCCGGCCACTCGTAGCTGAGGACCATGGTGTCCTTGAGCACTGCCGCTTCGAGCACAAGTCGGGCCAGCGTCGGATAGCCCTCCGCGTCGGTTTCGAGGACCTCGGTCTCGGTGTACTCCGACACCCACTCCGGATAGGCGCCGATGTCGGCGATGACCTCCATCACGGTGCCGGGGTCGGCTTCGATGTAGATGGTTTGTGTCGTGTTTTCCGCCACTGTTGTCTTCGCTTCCCCATCTCTGGTAAGTCGCCCGCAGCCGGCAGTCGTCGTCCTCAGCCCGCGTGCCCGAAACAGAAACCGTACCCTGCACGCGCTGTGTTAACCCGGGATCAGGCTCCCGGGGCCACACCCACCGGGCGGGAAGCTTCCAGCCGGTTCTTCACCTCGAACGCCATTCGCTTACCCGCCACCCGGCGCTGGTGCGTCATCTCGGCAAGGTTCATCCGGGCCAGTTGCGCACCGGTCGCACCGGCCGGCTCTGCATGCAGGAAATAGTGCAGGATGACTCCGTCGAGAATCGGCTGCAGCCAGATCTCCATCGTACCGGTCAGCGGCCCGGAGACAGTCCAGCGCATTCCCTTTTCCGCCCGGTCCTCGACCACTTCGAGATGCAGGTCGGGAAACCAGCGCCGCCACGCCGCCGGGTCAGACACCGCGCGGCCCACCACCGTGGGATCGGCGGCAACAAACGTTTCGTCGGCGACCTGGATGCTGCTCACGGCCGTCAGCTTCACACACCGAGCGCTGGACCGCACGACGGCCCCAGTTCCCAGCAACCTTCCGCTAACCGCCGGCTGCAAGTAGTGCAGCCAGCCGGGCGGTATGCAGGTCCCAGTTCCAAGCCCGGCTCACCCAGCTGCGGCCGGCGGCCCCCATCTCGGCGGCGAGGTGCGGATCAGCCAGCAACGAACTGACAGCCTCGACGATGCCGCCGAGATCGCGGCCGTCGACCACCCGGCCGGTCTCGCCGTCGCGGACCGTCTCCGGCGCTCCCCCGGATCGGCCGGCCACCACGGGAACCCCCGTCGCCGACGCCTCGAGGAACACGATTCCCAGCCCCTCGACGTCAAGACCGGCGCCGCGGGTTCGGCACGGCATCGCGAAGACGTCGGCCATCGCATAGTGGGCGGGCAGTTCCGCGGCGGAGACCCCGCCGGTGAACACCACATCCGACCCGACACCGGTGTCCAGCGCGAGCCGGCGCAGGGCGCCCGCGTGGGGGCCGCCGCCGACGATGGCCAACGCGGCCCCGTCCACCCGCCGGCGGACTTCCGGCCACGCCCGGATGAGCATGTCCTGCCCTTTGCGGGGAACCAGCCGGGACACACACACTGCCAGCGGGCGCTGGCCCAGCCGGTAGCGGCTCCGCAACTCGGCGCGAGCGGCCGGGTCGGGCCGGAACCGGTCGGTGTCCACCCCGGGCGGCAGGTGCTCGAGGCGGGCCCGCGGCCCGAAGGCCGATGCGAACCGTCCTCGGGTGTAGCTGCTCACGTAGGTGATGACGTCGGTGGTCTCGCCGATCCGCCGCAACGCGGCACGGGCACCGGGAAGCATCGACCAGCCCACCTCGTGGCCGTGCGTGCTCGCCAGCACCCGGACCGCGCCGGCGGCCCGGGCGCGGGACGCCAGCAGCGCCAGCGGAGCTGCTGCGCCGAACCACACCGTGTCGATCCCGTGGTCGGCGATGAGAGTGCGCATCCGGCGGTCCACGGAGGGCTCGGGCAGCATCAATGATCCGGGATGGCGGACGATCCGCACCGGGGCCTCGCGGTCGTATTCCGCGGCGCCCTTCCAGTGCGGGGCATAGACCGTCACCTGCTGGCTGGCAGCCTGACCTCCGTCGGCGAGCCGGTACACGAACTGTTCGAGGTAGGACTGGATGCCGCCGGGTCGCGGAGGGAAGTCGTTGGTGACCAGCAGGATCCGCGTCATCGCGGCCACGCTAGCCGGGTCGGGACAACCACCGCGCCCACCGTGCTCTCAGCTCCGTCGTGTCGACCCCCAGCGCCCGGCTGACCGCAGCCGGGAAATCCGGGTGACCGGGACCGCAGGCGTCGCGGTACAGCCGTAGCAGTCCTCCGGTTCCGAACTCGTCGGCGACGAACCGCGCAAACCACCAGGCCCGGTCGTAACCCGCTGAGCGGGCCGGACCGGAACTGTCGAGGCTGGTGTCATCGGGCAGGCTCACGTCGGCTGCCCCCAAGGGCGGCAACGGCACAGCGGGACGGGCGACGAAATCGGCCACCCCTTCGGTAAGCCATCGGGGGGCGTCCAGGGCGGTGTCAGGGCGGGCGGCCAGATGGAACAGCTCATGGGTGAGCACCAACTGGAGTGCGGCCTCCGACATGCGCGCGGCCCCCGGGGCCAGCACGATTCGCTGGCCGGAGGCCCGTCGGGCCGCGAGGTCGACACTGTCGGCGACGGCGACCGCCGCGATGTCATCCCACCGCCGCGCGGGATCGAGTCCGGCCTCAGCGGCGAACTGCGCGGGCGAGCCGGTGGCGACCACCACGATCTCAGGTGGCCAATCCGTGCCCCAGAACTCTTCCACCACAGCGATCGCGCGGTCCATACCCGCACCCACCCGGTCTAGGAGCGGCGCGGTGGCCGGTCCGCCCATATCCACCAGCCGCACCGAGCGCGGGACTGTGGTGTCCGGTGCCTGCCGGTGTTGGGCCATCAGGAGCGCTGCGGCGCCGACGAACTCGGCGATCAGCAGGATCGCGAGACGAACCGGCGCCATCTGGCGCCGCGGACGCCCGGGAGCGGTGTCAGTAACGGCGGACGTTGTAGATCGGGGCGCTGTGGATTGACTCGACCCGGACGGGAATCCCGTAGGTCGAGGCGTGCACCATCAACCCGTCGCCGATATAGATGCCGACGTGCGAGGCGTCGGAGTATTGCGTGACCACATCGCCGGGCTGCATCTGATCCATCGACACCGGCTGTCCGCCGGCGGCCAGCGCGTAGCTGGAGTGCGGCAGGAAAATACCGGCCTGCTGGAAGGACCACATCACCAGGCCGGAGCAGTCGAAGGCACCCGGGCCGGAACCGCCCCACGAGTAGGGCGAACCGATCCGGGTGAGGGCTGCCTGCACGGCCGCGGCCCCTGCTCCGCTACCTCCGCCACCCGGGGTGGGCACCGCGGCCAGCATGGCGATATCGCCGGGCGGCGCCGCTTCCGGGGCCGCTTCGGGCGCGGGTCCGGGCACCGCTTCGGGTGCCAGCGCCGCCGGCGGCGGAGCGACCGGCGCGGCCAGTACAGCGCGCTGGTCGGGGGTCAGGGCGAGATAGCGCGATTTCACTGTGGCGATCTGGACCTGCAACTGCGACTGTTTGCGCTGCAGTTCAGCGCGGACGGCGGCCGCGGCGTCTGCGGCCGCCTTTGCCTCGGCGGCCGACTGGGCGGAGGCGGCCTCTACGGTGACGGCCGTCGCGCTGGCCTGACGGAAACTCGTCATCTGGGCCGACATCTCAATCGCCATAACCCGCTGGACCGACATCTTGTCGATCAGGCCCTGCGGGGAATGGGCGGTCAGAATGGCGTTCAGGCCGTCGGTCCGGCCGCCCATGTATGTCGCAGCCGCGAGCCGGTCCACCGCACCTTGGTAGGTGCCGAGCTGCGCTTTAGCCGCATCGACAGCCGCGAGATCCTCGACATGCTTGGCGTCGGCGACGGTCTGCGCCTGCAACTTCTTATCCAGATCCAGTTGCGCGGCGTGGGTTGCCTCGGTGAGCTGCTCAGCTTGACGGGACAGTTCGCTGAGCTTGGCGAGAGCGTCCTCGGCGGGATCGGCGACCGCTGCTCCCGACCAGATTCCGGCGACCAGAGTGGCGCTTGCGAGGAGACCGGCGAGCGGGGTGCGGATCGTCCTGCGATTTGTTTTGGCGGCGGCGGAACGGGTATGAAACATGCGGTCAAAAATCAAGATTGCATCCTTTGACTGCTATGGAATCAACTCGCCGGACGTGCGCAATGTCACCCGATAGGTCGACTTAGGTCTCGGTCAGGTTACGAAACGGCATCAACTTTGTCCAACGGACGGCACAGATCCATTGAAAAATCCCGGCCCATCAGTCATAGCCAGTCGCCAGGTTTACCTTCCCGCCTTCCCGTTCGGTCAGCCGGCCAAACCCGGGCGCTCCCCGCGGCGTAGGGGAACAAGCCGAAGTCGGGGTGCCAACCCCGCCTCGGCGAGCACCTCCAGCGCAGCCCGCTCATCGTGCAGCAGCGTCTCGGGAACTCCGAGCAGGACACTGACGACGCACTCGCGGCAACCGGGTCCGCGAACCGCGCAGTCATCGCAGTCGATGACCACCGGTTCGTCCGACCGCTGCGGTCCGATATCGAACTGAGTGGCGACCTGCTTATCGATCTGATCCATACCGTTTCTCCTCAAAGTGACTCGCAATGGCCCCGTTGGCCCGAACGCTAGCGACAGGCCCCGACAAGTCCCGGTGTCGGCTTCCTGGAAACCCGCCGCAGTGGGCGCGGCGCACCGCGGTTGTCGGTACCGGTGCCTAGCGTCATGAACTGTGTCCGGCACCCGGTCAGATGCTCAGCTGAGCTTCGGCGATCTCGACGCTCCGGAATTCGCGGCGTCGGAACCCTCCTTGCGCGAGGTCACATTCGTCGTCGTCGATCTGGAGACCACCGGGGGCCGCGCGAAGGCGGGGCCGGATGGCCGCCACGATGCGATAACCGAGATCGGCGCGGTCAAGGTCCGCGGCGGTGAGGTGGTCGGCGAGTTCGCCACCCTGGTAGACCCGGGACGGGACATCCCGCCGCAGATCGTCGAACTCACGGGCATCACCACCGCGATGGTGCGCAACGCCCCGACGATCGAGGCTGTGTTGCCGATGTTCCTGGAGTTCGCCCGCGGAGCGGTGCTGGTGGCCCACAACGCCGGCTTCGACATCGGTTTCCTCAGGGCGGCCGCGCAGCGCTGCGGCATCCCCTGGCCTGGGCGGCCTCCCGTGCTGTGCACGGTGCGCCTGGCCCGCCGGGTTCTCAGCCGCGAGGAGGCCCCCAGCGTCCGCCTCTCCGCCCTCGCCAGACTGGTCGGTTCCGCCACCGAGCCCACCCACCGGGCGCTCGACGACGCGCGCGCGACCGTCGACGTCTTGCACGCGCTCATCGAGCGGGTCGGCAATCAGGGCATCAACACCCTCAGTGAATTGCGCGACTACCTGCCCAATGTCTCCACCGCCCAGCGCGCCAAGCGGGCGCTGGCCCGGGACCTGCCGCATCGGCCCGGGGTGTACCTGTTCCGCGGCCCCGGCGACGAGGTGCTCTATATCGGGACGGCGAGCAACCTGAGGCGGCGGGTGAACCAGTACTTCACCGGCGCGGATCCGCGTGGCCGGATGAAGGAGATGGTCACGCTCGCCGAACGGGTCGAGCATGTCGAGTGCGCTCATGCTCTCGAAGCGGGAGTGCGTGAACTGCGCCTGCTGGTCGCCCACGCCCCGCCGTACAACCGCCGCTCTCGCTTCCCCCAGCGATGGTGGTGGGTGGTCTTGACCGACGAACCGTTCCCCCGGATGTCGGTGGTGCGCAAGCCCCGCACCGGTCAGGTAGTGGGCCCGTTCCGGAGTCGCGCGGACGCCGCCGACACCGCCACCTTGATCGCCCGCTTCACCGGGGTACGCACCTGCACCAATCGGATCGGACGAAACGCCCGGCACGGACCGGCCTGCCCCGAACGGGAGGTCGCACCGTGCCCGGCCGCCTCCGGAACGTCAGCGGCCGATTACGCCGAGGCGCCGCGCCGGGCAGCGGCCCTGATCGCCGGCACCGACAGCGCGGCTCTTGCGGCCGCGGTCGATCGGATCGCCGATCTCGCCGCCCGTCGTCGGTATGAGAGCGCGGCCCGCCTACGTGATGCCACCGCCGCCACCGTGGAAATCCTCATGCGCGGCCAGCGACTGCGGACGCTGGCGGAGGTCGCGGAACTGGTCGCCGCCGAACCCGACGGCACCGGTGGTTGGCTGCTCGCGGTGGTCCGGCATGGACAGTTGGCCGCCGCCGGCCGCGCTCGGCGAGGCATGCCGCCGATGCCGGTGGTGGAGTCGCTGCGAAGCGCAGCCCAGGTGGTTCTGCCCAAGCCCGGCCCACTCGGCGGTGCGCTGGTCGAGGAGACCGCACTCATCACCCGCTGGCTTTCCCAGCCCGGGGTCCGAATAGTCTGCGCCACAGAGGGTTTCGCGTCACCGGTCCATTCAGCAGGACAGTGGCAGGGGTGGGCGGCGACCGCACGAACAGCGCGGCTGGCGGCCTCAGACTCGGTGGCTGTACGCCAACCGGAATCAGACTCGGTGGCTGTACGCCAACCGGAATCAGACTCGGTGGCTGTACGCCAACCGGAATCAGACTCGGTGGCTGTACGCCACCCAGGCCGCCAGCAGACGCTCGGCGGCGCCGGAATCGAGTGCCTCGGCGGCCCGGTTCAGCCCCTCCTCCCAGGACGGCAGCCATTCGGCGTGGCTGGATAGCCCCGCGTGGGCGACCATCGCCCCGGCGGCATTGAGGACGACAGCGTCCCGCACCGCGCCGGTGGCGCCGGCAAACACAGCGCGTGCCTCGCCGGCGTTGAACTCCGCGTCCCCACCCACCAGTTCAGCCACCTGCGCCCTCTGGAAGCCGAAACCCAGCGGGTCGAACGTGAGGGTGTCGACGGTCCCGGCCTGCACCCGCCAGATGGTGCTGGTGGTCGTTGTGGTCAGTTCGTCCAAGCCGTCATCACCGTGCACCACCAGCACACTGGCTCGCCGCGCGGCGAATACTCCGGCCATCACTTCGGCTAGATCACCGAACGCGCACCCGATCAGACCGGCCCGCGGCATCGCCGGATTCGTCAGCGGTCCGAGCAGATTGAAGACGGTCGGCACGCCGATCTCACGGCGAGGGGGCCCGGCGTACTTGTAGGACGGATGAAAGACCGGAGCGAAGCAGAAGCCGATCCCCACCTCCGCCACACACCGCGCGACCTGTTCGGGCCCCAGATTGATGTTCACACCCAAAGCCTCGAGCATGTCTGCGCCACCGCTCTTCGATGACGCGGCCCGGTTTCCGTGTTTGACCACCGGGATGCCGGCGGCAGCCACCACCACCGCGGCCATCGTGGACAGGTTCACCGTGTTGGCCCGGTCCCCCCCGGTGCCCACCACATCGACGGTGTCGGTGCCGATGACATCGGTGGGCACCCGGTTGGCATAACCGAGCATCGTGTCGGCCAACTCCCGAACTTCGGCCGCCGTCGGGCGCTTCATCTTCATCGACACGCCGAAGGCCGCGATCTGAGCCGCTGTCGCGGCACCGGTCATGATCTGATCCATCGCCCACGCCGCTTCACCGGTCGCCAGCTCCTCACCGGCGGTCAATCGGCCCAGGACCTGCGGCCATGAGGTCTCCGGGGACACGGCGAACGGCTGTCGGGCGGGCTGCGAGGACGGTGACATCACCCGCCGATCGTCGCACGTCACGCCATGATCACGGGGCCCGCCGAAAACAAGTTGTGACCAATTCGGCCCCTCGGTGTACCTGTCCAACTACAAAGCGTCATACTTCTTCCTGTGACGAGCGCTGTGGGAACTTCCGGAACTGCGATTACCTCGCGCGTGCATTCGCTGAACCGACCGAACATGGTCAGTGTCGGCACCATCGTGTGGCTTTCCAGCGAGCTGATGTTCTTTGCTGGTCTGTTCGCGATGTACTTCACCGCACGCGCCCACTCGGGGGGCAGCTGGCCGCCCCCGCCCACCGAGTTGAACCTGTATCAGGCCGTACCGGTCACTCTGGTGCTGATCGCATCGTCGTTCACCTGCCAGATGGGCGTCTTCGCCGCCGAGCGCGGCGACGTCTTCGGTCTGCGGCGCTGGTACACCATCACCTTCCTGATGGGCCTGTTCTTCGTCCTCGGCCAGGGCTACGAGTACTACCACCTGGTGACGCACGGCACGACCATCGCCAGCAGCGCGTACGGCAGCGTGTTCTACCTGGCGACCGGCTTCCACGGACTCCACGTGGTGGGTGGCCTCATCGCCTTCGTGCTGCTGCTGCTGCGGACCAGGATGAGCAAGTTCACCCCGGCCCAGGCGACGGCGGCGATCGTCGTGTCGTACTACTGGCACTTCGTTGACATCGTCTGGGTTGCCCTGTTCGCGACTATCTACTTCATCCGCTGATGAGAAGGGGTTCGATGCTCAAGATCTCCTCCGGCATGAACGACAAGTCGCGCCGCCGGCTTCGTCGTCGACTGACCGGCGCACTCCTGCTGGTGTTCGGCCTCGGCCTCTCGGGGGTCGTCGCCGCCACCCTGACGCCGCAACCACAGGTTGCCGTCGCGGACGAGTCGCAGTCCGCCCTCTTGCGGACGGGCCAAGAACTTTTTGAGACCGCCTGCATCACCTGCCACGGTGCCAACCTTCAGGGTGTCGAGGGCCGCGGCCCCAGCCTGATCGGCGTCGGCGAGGCAGCGGTGTTCTTCCAGGTGTCCTCGGGCCGGATGCCGATGATCCGCAACGAGGCGCAGGCGATGCGCAAGACGCCGGTCTTCGAGGGCAGCCAGGTCGACGCCCTCGGCGCCTACGTCCAGAGCATGGGCGGCGGACCGACGGTCCCTCGCGACGCCAACGGCCAGGTGGCCGACGGCTCGCTCCTGGGCAGCGACATCGCCCGGGGTGGTGACCTCTACCGACTGAACTGCGCCTCCTGCCACAACTTCACCGGTCGCGGCGGTGCACTGTCCTCGGGCAAGTTCGCACCGGGTCTCGATCCGGCCACGCCGGCGCAGATCTACACCGCGATGCTGACTGGGCCGCAGAACATGCCCAAGTTCTCCGATCGCCAGCTGTCGCCGGAGGAGAAGAAGGACATCATCGCCTACGTTCACTCGTCCAGCCAGACGATGAACCCCGGCGGCTACGGCCTCGGCGGCTTCGGGCCCGCACCTGAGGGCATGGCAGTTTTCATCATTGGAATGGTGGCCGCCATCGGGGTGGCGCTCTGGATCGGGGCCCGCGCATGAGCGGGTCACACAGCGGAGGCGAATCAGGTATGAGCGGCGCTGAAAACCGGCCGTCCGACGACCAACTAGCGCGGATGTCCAACGAGGAACTGGTCGCCCTCGGCGGCCGGATCGACGGTGTGGAGACCATCTTCAAGGAATCCCGCTGGCCGGTCGAGGGAACTCGCGCCGAAAAGCGATCGGAGCGTCTCGTCGCCGCGTGGTTGCTGGTCGGTGGCCTGAGCGGGCTCGCTCTGTTGGCGGCGTTCCTGTTCTGGCCCTGGGAATACAAGCCCTACGGCGTGAAGGGCAACCTGCTGTACTCCTGGGCCACCCCGGTGTACGGCATCACCTTCGGCCTGTCGATCCTGGCGATCGGCATCGGTGCGGTCCTTTACCAGAAGCGGTTCATCCCCGAAGAGATCTCCGTTCAGGAGCGTCACGACGGAGCGTCCTCGGAGCTGGACCGCAAGACTGCCGCTGCCAACCTGGTCAATGCCTTCGAAGGCTCGACCATCAAGCGGCGCAAGCTGGTCGGGATGTCGCTCGGCATCGGCCTCGGCGCCTTCGGTGTCGGCACCCTGGTCGCGGGCATCGGCGGCATGATCAAGAACCCGTGGAAGCCCGTGGTTCCCACCGCCGACGGACTCAAGGCCGTGCTCTGGACATCGGACTGGACCCCGCGCTACCAGGGCGAGACCATCTACCTCGGACGGGCGACCGGTCGGGCCGGCGAGTCCCCGTTCGTGAAGATGCGGCCGGAGGACATCGACGCCGGCGGCATGGAGACCGTGTTCCCCTACCGCGACTCCGACGGCGACGGCACCACGGTGGAGTCCCACGAGCGTTTGACCCACGTCGCGATGGGTGTTCGCAATCCGGTCATGCTGATCCGCATCAAGCCGGTGGACATGCCTCGAGTGGTCAAACGAAAAGGCCAGGAGAGCTTCAACTTCGGAGAGCTGTTCGCGTACACCAAAGTCTGCTCGCACCTGGGCTGCCCGTCCTCGCTGTACGAGCAGCAGACCTACCGCATTTTGTGCCCGTGCCACCAGTCGCAGTTCGATGCTCTGCACTTCGCACGGCCCATCTTCGGACCGGCCGCCCGGGCTCTCGCCCAGCTGCCGATCACCATCGACAAGGACGGGTATCTTGTCGCTAACGGCGACTTCATCGAACCCGTCGGACCGGCATTCTGGGAGCGCAGATCATGAGCACTGGCGTCGCTGACCGTATCGACAAGGCTGCGGACAACATCGACTCGCGTTATCACCCGTCTGCGGCCTTGCGCCGACAGCTCAACAAGGTGTTCCCCACCCACTGGTCGTTCCTCTTGGGTGAAGTCGCGCTGTACAGCTTCATCGTGCTGCTACTGACAGGCGTCTACCTCACCCTGTTCTTCGACCCGTCGATGGCGCACGTCACCTATGAGGGTGTCTATCAGCCACTGCGCGGCATCCAGATGTCCCGGGCCTACGAGACGGCCCTGAACATCAGCTTCGAGGTGCGCGGCGGCCTCTTCGTACGCCAGGTCCACCACTGGGCGGCCCTGCTCTTCGCGGCGTCGATCATGGTCCATCTGGCTCGCGTCTTCTTTACCGGCGCGTTCCGGCGGCCGCGCGAGGCAAACTGGGTGATCGGCTCGCTGCTGCTGATCCTGGCGATGTTCGAAGGCTTCTTCGGCTACTCGCTGCCCGACGATCTGCTGTCCGGCACCGGCATCAGGGCCGCCCTGTCGTCGATCACGCTCGGCATCCCGATCATGGGCACCTGGATGCACTGGGCGCTGTTCGGCGGGGACTTCCCCGGCGACATCATCATCCCGCGCCTCTATGCCGTCCACATTCTGGTGTTCCCCGGCATCATGCTCGCTCTGATCGGCATGCACCTGGCACTGGTGTGGTTCCAGAAGCACACCCAGTTCCCGGGTCCCGGCCGCACCGAAACCAACGTCGTGGGTGTGCGCGTCATGCCGGTGTTCGCGGTCAAGTCGGGCGCCTTCTTCGCCATGATCGTCGGCATCCTCGGCCTGATGGGCGGACTGCTGCAGATCAACCCGATCTGGCAGCTCGGCCCCTACAAGCCCTCCCAGGTTTCAGCCGGCTCTCAGCCCGACTTCTACATGCTGTGGACGGACGGCCTCATCCGGTTGTTCCCGCCGTGGGAGATTTACTTCGGCAATCACACCATCCCCGCGGCGGTGTGGGTGGCCGTGATCATGGGCCTGGTGTTCCTGCTGCTGATCATCTATCCGTTCCTGGAGCAGAAGTTCACCGGCGACACCGCTCACCACAACCTGCTGCAGCGTCCGCGTGACGTGCCGGTTCGGACCGGTATCGGCGCTATGGCGATCGCGTTCTACATGGTGCTGACGTTCAGCGCGATGAACGACATCATCGCCTACAAGTTCCACGTCTCGCTGAACGCGACGACCTGGATCGGGCGTATCGGGATGCTGGTTCTGCCGCCGCTGGTCTTCTTCATCACCTACCGGTGGGCGGTCGGCCTGCAGCGGTCCGACCGGGCCGTCCTAGAGCACGGTGTCGAGACCGGCATCATCAAGCGGCTTCCGCACGGCGCCTACATCGAGTTGCATCAGCCGCTCGGTGAGGTCGACGACCACGGTCACCCGATTCCGTTGGAGTACCAGGGTGCCCCAGTCCCGAAGCGGATGAACAAGTTGGGCTCCGGCGGTCGACCCGGGCACGGCAGCTTCCTCACCGCCGATCCGGCCAGCGAGGACTCCGCGCTCAACGAGGCGGCACATGCCACCGAGCATCGGGCGCTGACCGCTCTGAAGGAGTACCAAGACGAGGAACACGGCCTCAACGGTTCGAACGGATCCAACGGACACCACTGACTCCGAACGGTCCTAGATGGCGAGAAGGGCCCCAGCCACGTGGCTGGGGCCCTTCTCGTTTGCCTCCCGACGGAATGCCTGGCACGTTCCCGCGCTACGTCGCCAGCTGACGATGTTGGGATTGGCCGCGTCAGTTCGCCCTGGCCGCCTGGGCGGCCGCCGCGTTGAGGAGGTCCTCCAGCACGCGGATATTGGTGGCGATGTCGGGGTCGTCGGACCGGTACGCCTGGGCGGCCTGGTTACTCTTCAGCGACCGCACATAATCACCCAGTTGGTAGTAGCACAGGCCGAGTTGCTTGTGCGGTACCCAGGTCTGAAACGGGTAACTCTCGATGGACCACAGGTTCGGGACGGCCGAGACGGGAATGGTCAGTGCAAGCTCGTACCAGAACGCCGCCTGACGGAACTGGTTCCGGGCCAGGAACCGCTCGGCGACCCGGCAGGCGAACTCGGGACGCGGCGTATCCAGTTCCAAGGACCGCAGCGTGCACTCCCACTCCTTGTCCGGCTGCCCGGACATGAAGTAGCACGATGCCTGTTTGTGCAGCGCGAACGTGCGAATATGCAGATCCTGGGTCTCGTCGTCGATGAACTGCTGATAGAACGGGATCGCCCGGTCGAACTGCTTGTGCATTTCCAGCTCGCGCGCATAGTTGAACACGTCAACCGGGCGCAACTGCCTACCCGCCGCGATGTGGTTCTCCAGAATCGTCAGATTCCGCCGCGACGGACCGGAATCGGTATCCGGCTTGCGGTGCGTCACGACGATGTCCGTGTCCAGGTAGGTGAACTGGCCGGCGAACACCAGATCCTCATGGACGATGCCGGCCCAGGAGACGTCCTTGTCCCGCCGGACGATCCGGAACCGTCTGTTACTGGAGGTCACGTTGCCCGCCGCGTCGAACTGCGTGTGATACACCATGGACACCGCGTCGATCCGCGGATCCAGATCGGCCTTGAGCGCCAGCAGCTTTTCCCGGTCAGTCGGCAGCAGCACATCGTCGGCATCCAACCACATCAGCAACTCCGAGGAGCCCTGCGCGAAGGCGAAGTTGCGCGCCGCCGCGAAGTCGTCGATCCACGCGAAGTCGAACACCCTGGCACCCCAGCGCGTTGCCACGTCCTTGGTCGCATCGTTCGACCCGGTGTCGACGATGACGATCTCGTCGAAAACTCCCGCAACGGACTCCAGACAACGGCCGAGCGTGTCCTGCTCGTCCCGGACGATCATGCACAGACTCATCGTCGAAATAGGTGGCAGTCCTTCCATCCCCGTTCCAGCACACCGATAAGCGTCATGCCGCGGCAGCCAGCCGGCGGCCGAAGATAACAGCGGCTGCGGGCATGCCCGCGGTGAAGAGTCCGGCAACGGCTAGTCCAGCCCACGCCGCGGTCTCGCTGTCCACCGCGAGGAGATAGGTGGCCGTCGCAACGGCTGTTGACGCCAGCCCCATCAACCCCACCACCGCGAGCGTGCCGCGCAGAGATTCCCGCTCGACGGCAGCCGCCGTCGGCGACACCGTTGCCGTGGCCGGCCGGACCGCCAGTGGATCGACCGAGGTGCCGAAGACGCGGATCTTCTCCGTCGGGGCGTCGATGGGGGGCTTGACGACAGGCACCGGCTCGGGTTCGGCCGGGGATTGCCCGGCCATCGCGTCCCGGCGGGCGCGCAGCAACAACGGGATGGCCGCCGCGATCGTCACGGCGGACACCGCGATGATCGTGTAGAGCAGCCAAGACGACTGCTCCCCTGCCCCGCGGCGCCCGCTGCCCATGTTGATCAGCGCGACGGTCGCGATCACCCCGACCACCAGGAACACCAGCCAGATCGCGCCACAGGCGCCGATCATCAGCCGATCCAGGGTTTCGGGCGGACGCGCGCCGCTGTCGTCGGAATGTGAATCGTGCGTTGGTGTGGTCATCAGCAACTCGTCTGTGCGGCGTTGTTCTGGTTGGAGGAAAGCACCGTTCCATCACTGGTGGTGATGGAACAGTTCAGCCGACTCACCAGGAACAGGCTGGATGCCTGCACCGAGCCGACGTCGGACTGGGAGATCGGAGTGACGGTCAGGGACCAGGGAATGTAGACATTGCGCTGGGTTCGCCGCCGTCCGGAGGCGTCGACATAGGTGACCGTGATGATGTCCCCGGGCGCCTTGGTACCGGTGACGGTGTACGTGACCTGGCGGGGGCCGGCGGGAGTCGTCGTGGTGGGCGTCGTCGGCGGCGGTGTCGTCTCCGCCGGAGGAGGTGGCGCCTCAGTGGGTGCCGGGGGCGGCGGTGGAGGCGGAGGTTCCGGGGTGACCGTCACCGTCTCAGGCGGTGGCGGGGGTGGCGGCTCCTCGGTCGGCGGCGGGGGCGGCGGGGGCGGCGGCGGTGTGGTGGTGATCTGATCC
>Ga0116183_1001292_pt1 | contig 28522 bp, 34 predicted proteins | sample AD_UKC078_MetaG_FD_89753 | JGI IMG/M metagenome (GOLD analysis project Ga0116183, IMG submission 89753) | Active sludge microbial communities of municipal wastewater-treating anaerobic digesters from USA - AD_UKC078_MetaG | ecosystem: Engineered > Bioreactor > Anaerobic > Digestate | place: USA...
CCTAAAAAAATCTCCGGGGGTAAAAATGGCTAAAAAGGTCTTATAAAACTATATGAAAAATATTTCACAGGTTACAAAAAACCTGCATTAATGGAGGTATATAGTGTTTCATATTGTCACCTTTCTATCTCTTTTCAGTGACAAAGTTTTGGAAGAAGCATTATGTACCTCTATTAATGCTTAGATTTTTATGGAGGGTAAGCTGTGAAAGCTAATGAGGAGAAAAAAAATAAGCTCCGACCAGCAATTACAGAAGAGGCAAGAGAAAAACAGATGATTGCTCTCGCAATTGACTGCGTTGAAGAAAGAATGAGGACTGGAAAAGCTTCAGCTTCTGAGTACACACACTATTTAAAACTTGCATCAAGTGATAGAAAGAAAGAGCAAGAAAAAATGGAAGAAGAAATTAAGTTACTCAGAGCAAAGACCGAAGCTTATGAAAGCAGTAAGCAAATTCAGGCTTTATATGAAGATGCTATTAAAGCTATGAGTATATATTCAGGTAACATTAGATGAAAAGCTATTCAGAATTAAAAAAACTGAAAACATATGAAGAAAGAATTGAATATCTTAGACTTAAAGGTTCTGTTGGTATAGAAACTTTCGGATTTGATAGATATTTGAATCAAGCTTTATATAGTTCACCTGAATGGAAGAAAGCTAGAGAAACAGTCCTTATACGTGACAATGGTTGTGATCTTGGAATAAATGGGCGGGATATTCCAAAGCATGCAATCATTCATCACATGAATCCAATAACTGAGAAACAGATTGAAGAACGAGATCCTGAGATATTTAATCCAGAATACTTAATAACTGTTACTCATAAAACCCATAATGCAATTCACTATGGAAATAATTGTGAATTAAAAGGGATTGATAGAAATAAAGAACGTAAACCAGGTGATACAAAATTATGGTGAAAAGTTATGTATACAGAATATTTATACAATAATTATCTTGCTCATCATGGTGTAAAAGGACAACAATGGGGAGTAAGAAATGGTCCTCCTTATCCTATAGAAGATAAAGTTCTAAAGAAAGGAACAAAAATTAATTCTGTTAGTTCTAAGTATATAAGCGGAGATGACTATAGAAATCAAGGTGATTGGGTATATACTTATAGAGATGATGAAAAATGGGATAAAGCCGTTTACAAAGGAGCATTTTCTAAGTATCTTATTATGTATAGAGGAGCTGAATTCATAAAAGAACATAAATTTGAGACAGTAAGAGATTTAACTATGCCTAATAAGAATGAAAGAGTCTCAGAATTTAAAGACTTATTAAATGATCCAAAATACAATAAGACTGTAAAGAATGATTTAGAAGAAATTCGTAATATGCTTGTTAAGCAACAAATCGGAAATGAAGCTGAACAAGAAGCATATAAGAATTTTAACGTTAATAACATTAAAACGTCTGAAGACTATAAAACTGCGTATTCAATATTTAACCATGCTATGGAATTTAAAAATAGTAGAGAATCTACTAAAGAATACGCTAGAAGAATGGCGGAAAAGTATGATGCTATGGTCGATGATAACAATCAAGGAACCTATAATAATGCTCACGATCCAATAATAATATTTAAAGCCAACGAAGTTTTAAAGACTTTAAATGAAGAATTTAATTATGACGATTTTCTATCATCGAAAGATGTAATAGAAAATTATGATTATATTAAAGAAGAATTGGCAAAAGAAGGTAAGAGAGTAAAATTATGAAAAAAACAATATATTTTAGCGAAGCAGATAAAAAAAGAATCTTAAAAGATTCAAATGAATGCGATAAACATTTTCTTGTTCCTGAATCAAAAGATAATAAAAATAATAAGAATCATAAATAAGGAGAAAACATGTCACTATCTAATACAGAGGTTCCGTACTATTACGGACAATTTAGAGATGCTGTACGTAGAGGTGAAATACCCGTAAATGAAAAGATTTCATTAGAGATGAATCGTATAGACGATCTAATTGACAATCCAGGCGTGTATTATGATAGTGATGCGATTAACGGGTATATTCAATACTGTGAAAACGAGTTAACACTAACTGATGGATCCGATCTAGTTTTACTTGATTCATTTAAACTTTGGGCTGAACAAATATTTGGTTGGTATTATTTCGTCGAAAGGTCAGTATTTGAACCAGATCCGGATGGTCATGGCGGTAAGTATGTACTAAAACAGATAAAGAAGAGATTGATTAACAAGCAATACCTTATAGTTCCAAGAGGTGCCGCTAAATCAATGTACGAATCAACAATTCAGAGCTTTTATTTGAATGTTGATACCAGTACAACTCATCAAGTACATACTTCTCCAACAATGAAACAGTCTGAAGAAGTTCTTTCACCAATTCGTACATCTATAACGAGGGCCAGAGGTCCTCTTTTTAAGTTTCTTACAGAAGGTTCCCTTCAAAATACAACAGGTTCTAGAGCCACAAGACAGAAACTAGCATCTACAAAAATAGGAATACAAAATTTCCTTACAGGATCATTACTTGAAATAAGACCTATGACAATCGATAAGTTACAAGGTCTTAATAGTAGGATTAATACAGTAGATGAATGGCTTTCTGGCGATATTAAAGAAGATGTCATGAGTGCACTTGAGCAAGGTGCTTCTAAAAATGACGACTGGCTAATACTTGCTGTTAGTTCAGAAGGTACTGTAAGAAATGGTCCTGGCGATTCAATCAAAATGGAATTAATGAAGATTCTTAGAGGAGAATACAGGAATCCACACGTATCCATTTGGTGGTATGGACTTGATAACATTAACGAAGTTGGTTTAGGAAAAGAAGATCCTATAGTTTGGCTTAAGGCAAATCCAAATTTAGGAAAGACTGTTACATATGAGACTTATCAGCTTGATGTTGAAAGAGCTGAACAGAATCCAGTTGCTAGAAACGATATCTTAGCAAAGCGATTCAACATACCTATGGAGGGTTATACATATTACTTCACTTATGAAGAAACTCTATGCCATAGACATAGGGATTATTGGAACATGCCATGCTCGCTTGGAGCAGATTTGTCACAAGGTGACGACTTCTGTGCATTTACTTTCTTATTTCCATTACCGAGAGAACAATTCGGTATTAAAGTTAGATCTTATATCACGTCTAATACTCTTAATAAACTTCAACCAGCTATGCGTAAGAAGTATATGGATTTCATGGAAGAAGGAACACTTATAGTATTTGAGGGAACAGTACTTGATATGATGCAGGTTTACGAAGATCTCACGCAGCATATAGACAATAGTCAATACGATGTTCGAACATTTGGTTTTGATCCATACAATGCTCGAGAATTTGTTGAGAGATGGACTGCTGAGAATGGACCATATGGAGTTGAGAAAGTAATACAGGGCGCTAAGACAGAATCTGTACCATTGGGTGAACTTAAGCATTTGTCAGAACAGAGATTACTTCTATTTGATGAAAAACTTATGGAATTTGCAATGAGTAACTGTGTTGCTCTTGAAGATACAAATGGAAATCGTAAGTTATCTAAAGCTCGTTCTGATGAAAAGATCGATAACGTAGCAGCGATGCTTGATGCATTTGTTGCATACAAACTGAATAAAGAGGATTTCGAGTAGAAATTCAAAATGAGGTAATAATTATGTATACGGAATACTTATACCATTCTGGCATTCAAGGAATGAAATGGGGAGTACGTAGATTCCAGAATCCGGATGGAACTTGGACAGAAGCTGGTAAAGCTCGATATGGTCATCATCCGTCATCATCTATTAGAGGTGAAGAAAATTATAGACCCAAAGGTGCAATGACAGATGGCGTTACTAAAGAATCTTCTAGAAGAGATGCTGAAAGACGAAAGAAATTAGGGGCTAGAGAAGAACAATCATCCGATATCAGAAAAGCTCGTAAAGAAGATAAAAGAATAAAAAAGCAGCTAAAGAAAGATGCTAAAACTGCCAAAAAAGAAGAACAGGCATATAAAAGATCTGATGAGTACATTAACTCACTTTCTGATCAGGAGCTTAGAAATGAGATTAATCGTTTACAGATGGAGAAGCAGTATAAAGATCTAACAAAGAAAAAAGATAACCCTGCTAAGAAATTTGTAAAAGATGTAGCTTATGAGTCGGCTAAAGAAGTAGCTAAAGAATATACAAAGAAAGGTATCAAAGCTGGAATAACAATTCTTTCTAGTACAGCTGTCGGTAAATATGAACCATATGATAATCCTGATGTTTATGATGGTTACTACGAGTTCGATGAATATGATTGGAGCAAGAAAAGGAAGTGAGGTAATAAAATGTATACAGAATACTTATACAATAATTCACTGGCCCATCATGGAATCTTAGGTCAGAAGTGGGGATACAGAAGATTCCAAAATGAAGATGGTTCTCTTACAGAAGCTGAAAAAAAAAGATATGCAAGATATGATGCAAAAATAGAAAAAAAGAAAGCTGAAAAAGAATATGTTCAGAAGCGTTTCGATAATGCAATAATAAAAAGAGAACAGGCTAGAGATCAGCGTGTTGAAACTAAGAAACATGATAAAGAAAGAGCTGATCGGATGTTTGATAAGGCAATAGAAAAGCGAAGTAATGATCCAGATCGTGCTAAAAGAAAACAACAAGAAAAAGATCGAGCAGATAAAAGATTCGACAAGGCTATTGATAAGAGACAAAAAGAAGGAGATCTGCGCGTTGAAACTAAGAAGCGTGAAAAAGAGCAGTCTGCTAAATTATATGACAAGGCTATTGCAAATCGTGAAAGATGGAGAGACGAAGGTCTCAATTCTCATGAGAAGGCTCTTATGGTAGGTGCTACAGCTGCTTCAGTTACAGCTGGTAAAATATTTGTAAATTATATGGTGGCAGATGCTATCATGGGAGGTCAGTTAAAAGCAACACCACAAACGTTTGCTGAGACAGCAGTTAAAGCTGGAAGAAATGCAGTTATAGCATATGCTGCCACTCGTGTATTAGACAATACATTTGACAAGGATTCTAAGAAAAAATAAGGAGTTAGGTCATGTCAACATTAAACGATAGGGTTCGTAATGCTTGGAATGCATTTACCGGTAGAGATCCAACACTTCCTTACAAATATGGTCAGTCTAGCTCAGTAAGGCCAGATCGTCCAAGACTTTCAAGAGGGAATGAAAAGTCTATTGTGACAGCAGTTCTTAACAGAATTTCAATGGACTGCTCAGCAATCTCAATTCAACATGTGAGACTCGATGATAATGATCGATTTGTTGAAGAAATAGATGACCATTTAAACCAGTGTCTTACACTTGAAGCCAATGTCGATCAGACAGGACGCTCATTTGTACAAGATATTGTTTTGTCAATGCTTGACGAAGGTTGTGTTGCGGTAGTTCCTACATATGCTACTCGTAATATACGAACAAACGATTCTTTTGACATCTTTGAAATGCGTACTGGAAAAGTCGTTGAATGGTATCCGCAGGATGTCAAAGTAAAAGTTTATAACGACAAAGATGGAAGAAAAGAAGAACTTATACTTCCAAAGAAATCTGTAGCAATAATTGAGAACCCATTCTACGCAGTAATGAATGAACCAAACTCAACGCTACAAAGACTTATGAGAAAATTGAGTTTACTTGATTATGTCGATGAACAGACAAGTACAGGTAAGCTTGATTTGATTATACAGCTTCCGTATGTAATCCGCTCGGATGCGAGACGAAAGCAAGCTGAAGAAAGGCGAAAAGATATTGAGATGCAGCTGTCAGGTTCTAAGTATGGTATTGCTTATACTGATGGAACTGAAAGAATAACGCAGCTCAATAGATCAGTCGAAAACCAGCTCCTTAATCAAATTACTGAATTAACGAGTATGCTTTACAGCCAGTTAGGTATCACTAAGGAGATTATGGAAGGTACAGCTGATGAAAAGACCATGAATAATTACTATTCAAGGACCGTAGAGCCAATACTTTCAGCAATTACAGATGAGATGAAACGTAAGTTTCTCACACAGACTGCCAGATCCCAAAGGCAGTCTATTGTTTTCTTTAGGGATCCGTTCAAGCTTGTTCCAACTTCTGATCTTGCAGAGTTGGCAGATAAGTTTACGAGAAACGAGATCATGACTTCTAACGAAATTAGACAGATTGTTGGCATGAAGCCTTCAGATGATCCATCTGCTGATGAACTTAGAAACAAGAATCTTTCTCAGAGTAATGAAGAACTGGAGATTAAAGAGAACGTAAATCAATCACAGGAGGAAATTCAAAATGGGTAGAAATCTGGAAGAGTATGATTTCGCTGGTTGGGCTACTGTGAATGATCGTAGGTGTGCGGATGGAAGAACTATAAAACGTGGTTCTTTCTCACACCAGAATGGCGTAAGAGTTCCTTTGGTATACAACCATGGTCACGATAGCATCAGTGATGTATTAGGCCATGCTGATCTAGAGGAAAGACCAGAAGGTGTTTATGCCTATTGTAAGTTCAACAATAGTCCGTCAGGGCTCGATGCCAAAGAAGCAGTTGTTAATGGAGACATTAGCTCACTTTCAATCTTTGCCAATAAGCTTAAACAGGTTGGAAGTAATGTTGTTCATGGTGACATAAGAGAAGTTAGTCTGGTTCTTTCTGGCGCAAATCCTGGAGCCTTTATTGAAGAAGTAATGGCACATTCTGAAGACAGTGAAGTTGGAGCTAACATCTTTAATGATGAAGAGAAACTTGATCTGTTCCATTCAGATATAGAGGAAGAAGAGCCTGAAACTCCAGAAGAGGAAGAGAAAGAAGAATCTGTTGAAGATAAAGAACTTGCTCATTCCGAAGACAAAGCAAAAGAGGAGAAAGATATGGCAACAGAAGCAAAAGAGAAAACTGTTCAGGATGTTATTGATAGCATGACTGAAGAGCAGAGAAATGTTATGTATGCACTCGTTGGACAGGCTCTTGAATCAAAGGGCGAATCCGAAGAAGAAGGAGAAGAAGAAATGAAGCACAACGTATTCGACAAAGAAAACGAGCAGGAAAACGTACTTGCTCATGCAGCATTTGAGGGCGAAGTTATTGGCGATTTCAAGAGATGCGGATCAATGAAAGAGTCATTCTTACAGCACGCAGCTGAATATGGTATCGACAACATCGATTGGCTTATGCCGGAATATAAGAACATCGATGGTAACGGCGCTCCCAATTTCATAAAGAGACAGCCTGACGGTTGGGTTGATGTAGTTATGAATGGTGTTCATCACACACCTTTCGCAAGAATCAAAATGATGTTTGCTGATCTTCGTGAAGACGAAGCAAGAGCTAAAGGATATTTGAAGGGCAATCTTAAGAAGGAAGAGGTATTCGGCCTGCTTAAGAGAACCGTTGATCCCTGCACAGTTTACAAGAAACAGAAATTCGATCGTGATGACATAGTTGACATTACAGATTTCGATGTTATTGCCTGGGTTAAGGGCGAGATGAGAACAATGCTGGATGAAGAGCTTGCAAGAGCTTACATCTTCGGTGATGGAAGAACAGCACTCTCAGAAGATAAGATCAGTGAAACCAACATCATTCCGGTATGGAAAGATGCAGATCTGTACTGCATTAAGAAGGATGTTACACCTACTGAAGGCGAGTCTACAGGTCATGCGATAATTAATGCAACAGTTAAGGCTCAGGATGAGTATGAAGGATCTGGTAATCTTACAGCATTCATGAAGGCTTCTGATGTTTCAGATATGCTGCTTCTTGAGGATACTCAGGGACACAGAATGTATAAGGATATGAGTGATCTTGCTCTTGCTATGGGCGTTGATAAGATCGTTAAGGTTCCTGCTTCTATAGTTCCTGCAACTGTATACGCAGTAATTCTTGATCTCAGAGATTATAATGTTGGTGCAGATAAGGGCGGAGCTATCAACATGTTTGATGACTTTGATATCGACTACAACCAGCAGAAGTACTTGATCGAGACACGTTGCTCAGGCTGCTTGACAAAGCCTTTCTCAGCAATCGTTCTTAAGTCTAAATAATCCATAGGAGGATCACAGTTATGAGTAAAATATTTGAAGATGCTAATGATCAGCACGTAAGAAATATTATCGTATATGGTAAGACATCAGATTATAAGCTTTACACAACATCTGCTAAGACAACTCAGGTTGCACAGGCAGTTGTAGAAGACGCCTTTGCAAAGGGCATGCTTCTTGTTCAGGAAGGTGATGTACTTCGTGTTCCTATCGCTCTTAATGGTAATAAGGTTATAACAGCAGCTCTTGCTGGATCACCTGCAGCAATCACAGGCGTTGCGTGGACCGCGAAGGCTACACAGGCCTAATAAAATTCAAAATGAGGTAATGTTATGAAATGGCACGGCATGGTTGGTTTTAATACCACTAGACCACTTGAGGAAGATAGTGACATCATGATACATGACGTTACTGAACGTTCGTATTATGGCGAAGAAACCCGACTTGCTTCTCAGTGGAAAACCTCAGGTCATAAGAATGATGACAAGGACATTAATACTGAGATCAGTATAGTATCAGATCCGTTTGCTCGTGATCATTTCACAGATATTATCTATGTTGAGTTCATGGGAGTTAAATGGGATGTTACATCTGTAAGTGTGCAGTATCCCAGATTGATACTATCTATTGGAGGTATTTACAATGGCTAAGATAAGCAATCGTAATGACCTTAAGAAAGCTCTTAGAACCATTTTAGGTTCAAATGAAGTTTACTTTCAGCCCCCAGAGAGCAAGAAGCTCACATATCCTTGTATCATCTATGAACTTGGCGATTACAACTTAATACACGCAGACAATGGTAAGCATCATATCGATGATTTGTATAACATAACATTGATAACAAAGCTACCAGACGAAACCATCGGAAAGGCTTTATTAGAACTGCCAATGTGCGGTTTTAATAGAGTCTTTATCAATGATGGTCTTTATCACTATGTATTTACTATCTATATATAGGAGGAAATAGACTATGCCTACATTGACATCTTTGAGTCCTATTGAATGGGACAAATCGGGCGAAAAGTTATATGAGACTGGTGTCGACCATTGTGTCCTCTATCCGTATAACACAGTTGCTAATCCTGCATACTATGGACCTGGTGTTGCTTGGAACGGTATTACTAACGTTTCAGAGAATCCTTCAGGTGCTGAGGCAAATCCTTTCTATGCAGACAATATTAAGTATGCGAACCTTCTTTCAGCTGAGGAGTTTGGTGCTTCTATAGGCGCTTACATGTATCCTGATGAGTGGAAAGAGTGTGACGGTTCAAAAGAGATCGCTCCTGGCGTATTTGCAGGCCAGCAGACAAGAAAGACATTTGGACTTTCTTACAGAACTGTTCTTGGTAATGATACTCAGAACAATAACTATGGATATAAGCTTCATCTGATCTATGGTGCAACAGCATCTCCTTCAGAGCAGACTTATAACACCATAAACGATTCACCTGAGCTTATTGAATTCTCTTGGGAATTAAATACAACTCCGGTTAATGTTTCAGGTGCTAAGCCTACTGCTTGTCTTGTTATCGATTCTACAAAGGTAACAGCTGGAAAATTGAAAAATCTTGAAGAGATTCTTTATGGTATTACAGCTAATGAGTATGATGCAACAGCAACTTATAATACTGGCGATTACGCTATACATACAAATAAGTTGTACAGATGTAAAGCTAATAATACAACAGGTACTTGGTCTTCATCTGCTTGGGATGAGATTGATCCTCCGTCACCGAGGCTTCCTCTTCCTGACGAAGTAGCAAGTATACTTGCAGCATCTTAATATTTTTTGAGGCATACGGGGCTGGTCTGAAATATGGCTAGCCCTGGTTTTATGAAAGGAGATATTCATGTTAAAGAAAACAATGACTTATACGGATTATGATGGAAATGAAAGAACAGAAGATTTCTATTTCGATTTAAATCAGGCTGAAATAATGGAAATGGAACTTGGTACAGCTGGAGGAATGCAGAATTTCATTCAGAGAATCATAGATGCTAAAGATGTTCCGGAGCTTGCTTCATTATTTAAGCAGATCATTCTTAAGGCATATGGTAAGAAGAGTGATGATGGAAGAAGATTCATCAAGAAAGACGAGTTTATTGAGGATTTTGTATCCACACCCGCTTACTCAATGCTGTATATGGAACTTTGCACAGATTCAGACAAGGCAGCTGCTTTCATGAATGCAATAATCCCTAAGGTTGATGAAAAGAAAGAAACGCCTGCTACTATAGCGGCTATGAATAGTAAGTAAGGAGATTGGGAATGCTTCCTTTAACAATACCAGAAGCTGAGTATTATGATAGAAATACTGGTGAGTTTTTCACTATACCAGAACAGCATCTTAAGTTAGAACATTCCCTTGTCTCAATTTCAAAATGGGAGGCAAAATGGAAAAAACCATACCTCTCAGATAAACCAAAGACAAGAGAAGAGTCTATAGATTACATTCGATTTATGACAATAACTCAGAATGTTAATCCTTTGGTTTATAAATTCATCTCGGATAATGTAATACAACAAATACAGGATTACATCGATGATCCTATGTCTGCAACCACTATTAAACAAGATCCAAAGCCTGGTGGAAAAAAAGTAATAACATCGGAAGTTGTTTATTATTGGATGACAGCATATAACATACCATTTGAATGCGAGAAATGGCATTTTAATAGACTGTTAAATCTAATCTCCATAGCAAATATAGAGAATACTCCAAAGAAGAAGATGAATAAGAATTCTGTCTATAGCAGAAACGCATCGATAAATGCAGCGAGGAGAGCAGCAATGAATTCTAAGGGATAGTAATATGAAAGTTTATTTCAGAAGCGGAAACTTTAAGAAAACATACAGGTATCTTGATCGAATAAGTAAGGCTATTCAAGATGCCAACTTTTCAAAGTATGCTCAAATGGGTGTCGAAGCTTTGAGAGCTGCAACTCCTAAAGATACTGGAAAGACTTCAGAATCTTGGTCTTATGACATTATTAAGGATAAGGATTCAGTAACAATAGGATGGAAGAATTCTAACGAAAAAGATGGGGTAAATATTGCTGTAATTTTGCAGTATGGTCATGGAACAAAAAATGGTGGTTATGTAAAAGGTATAGATTACATCAATCCGGCGATGAAGCCTATATTTGAACGTTTGGCTAAAGAGGCTTGGGAGGAAGTCAGATTATGAATACGAATATTATCGAACGTAATGTCGTTGAATTTGGATTTGACAATTCCGATTTCGAGCAAAAGACAAAAGAGAGTATGTCTACAATAGAGAAACTCAAAGCTTCTTTAAAGTTCGATAAAACAGATACATTTAAAGGTCTACAAGATGCTGCTAATAATGTAAATCTTAACGGTTTGTCAAGCACATTAGAAATGATTCAGAGTAAATTTAGTACTCTTGGAATAATGGGTATGACAACAATCTCAAGACTTACTAATGAAATAATTAGTGGTGCTATGCGTGCTGGAAAAGCAGTTGAGGATCTTATAGTTTCTGGCGGTATAAGAAGAGCTGAGAATATTGAAAGAGCAAAATTCCAGTTAAGTGGTTTAGGAATAGCTTGGGAAGATGTTTCACATGCTATTGATTATGCTGTTACTGATACCGCATATTCATTAGATGCGGCAGCTCAAGCAGCCTCTCAGTTATCAGCAGCTGGTCTTGATTATAAAGAAGTAATATTTACTCATGAGAAAGACAAAGAAGAATTAACACAAATGTCTATGGCTTTAAAAGCCGTATCAGGTGTTGCTGCACAAACACAGAGCGACTATGCAATGGTTGCTAGATATTTTCAAGATGTGGCAAATGCTGGAAAAGTAACTGGATCTACTCTAACATATATGACTCAGGTATTGAATTTACCTGTTGAACAAAATCTTGCTGAAGGCTTAAAAGCTATTGCTGACGGAAGTTTTGAAGCAAGCGAAGCAGTTAGAGCAAATGCTAAGAAATTAGTTGGCACTACTGAATTATCAGCCGAGAAAATTAAAGAATATTGTAAGAAAGGTTTAATCGATTTTGATACTTTCTCTACAATAATGTTCAATAAGTATGCAGATCATGCTGGCGATGCTAATAAAACTCTCGAAGGCGTTAAAGCTAATATTAGATCAGCATTCGCAAAAATTGGTGCAGAATTTGCAGCACCTTTAATAGCTAATGAAGGTCCATTAGTTAAAATGCTTGATCAAATAAGGGCTAAAGTAAATGCTGTAAAAAACGAAGTTAAACCTTTAGCAAAAGTAACTACAGATTTTGTTAATGAATTATTTACAGAAGGTGAAAAACTAATTAGCAAAATCGATGTTACTGGAATGTTTGATAATGCGACTTATGCAGCAGAACAACTCATATCTGTTATAAAAGTTGTATTTCCAGAAGTAAAGAAAGTATTTTCTACAATAAAAGAAACTTATAGAGATATTTTTCCTAAAAAGACTGGAGAAGACTTTAAAAATGTTATTGATAGAATAGTAAATTCTATTAAAAACTTTAAAGTTTCTGAAAAAACATTATCAAAGATTAAGTCTATATTTTCTGGTATATTTTCTGCTGGTCAGCTTGCAGTAAAAGTCATTAAGAACATAGCTCAAAATCTTAAACCTTTACTTCCTTATGGTAAGAAAGTTCTTACATGGATAACAGATGTAGCTGCTAAAATAGGTGATGCTATTACAGCTGTTAACAAAGGTACAACCGCTATAAAAGGTATTGAAGATTCTGCGAATCATTTCAAATATGCATTTGATTCTATTAAGTATTTATTTAAAAATACTTTTGATATATTAAATGATGAGACTGGTCAATATAGTAGTAACTTTGAAAAGGTAACACAAGTAATAATAACGGGTTGTGCACAAGCATCATACGCAATATTTGAACTAATATCTGCATTTACTGGTATTGATACAAGCACATTAACAGATAAATTAGAAGGTTTTTGGACTAATCTCGGTGAAAAAGTACATAGTTTCTTTAAATTAGTAGAGGAAAATGGTGGTGGTATAAAAGGCATTGCCGCTGCTATTTGGGAAGTAATTAAAGAACTTGGTCGTAAATTTGCGGATTGGGTTAAAGAAACTACTGATGTAGATCTTTATAAATTAAAAGATAAGGTGCAGGAATGTGCTGAATCTATAAAACAATCATTCCAGGATTTCTTTGAAAATTTCCATCCATTAATAAAAGCTCGAGAAATTATCGATTCTCTCACAGAATCAATTCTGAATTTATCAGATTCTATAAAGAAAATTACTTCATCTGCAGCAGAAGGATTGTCTAAAATTCTTGAAAATCCTTTCCTAACATTGGAAACAATAGCTAAGCATAATTCTATAAAGACAATAGCAGGTGCATTAAAGAAATTATCTGATCAAGGTCTTGCTAGTACTATAAGCGGAATAACTAATCCTCTTAATGATCTTAAGAACACGTTAACAGCATTTCAAAAAGATCTAAAAGCTAATCAGATGGCAACAACCGCTGCAGGAATTGTTGCATTTTCAGTAGCTATTGGTATATTAGCATATTCAATGGCTCAACTAGCTAAGATTGATAATGTTGAAAATTTATTATTGAGTTTATTTAGTGTATTATTGCTTATGGGTGGTGTATTCGCTACATTTGCGCTTACAATGAATAAATCGTCAGATAAATTGTCGAAGTCATTCATCATATTTAATAAATCTTTGACGAGCACTAAGAAATCAGTTAAGACGTCAGCCGTTAAAATAGCAGCTATAGCAATAACATTTTTGGCAATAGCTGGTGCTGTTAAAATACTTGCTGATGCAGTTGGAGATTTATCTAAACTTGATTTCGGTGAAAATTCTGAAAAGCTATTAGATACACTTATAGTAATGATTGGTTCATTTGCTATGCTTACTCTTGAGTTTGTAGCTTTAGTTGAAATACTAAAAGGACTCAATATAAAAACAAAAGATATTCTTAAAGTTCTTCTTGTTGGAGAAATATTTAAGATACTTGCATCTTCTGTTAAATCTATGGTCGAAGCTGTTGCTGGCATGCAAGATATGAATAGTGTAGATTGGAAAACTACATTACTTTCATTTATAGAAGTTATAGGTCTAATGGCAGGATTAATTGCTGCGATGGGGTTTGTTAAAGTTCCTAATGGTTCTGGTTTTGTAAAAGCCGCAGCTGCATTATTGATAATTTCGTTTGCTGTTGCAGAATTAGTAAACGCTATAAACGACCTTAACAAACAAGATCCATGGGAAACTTTATATGGATTTGGATTGATTCTATTGGCATTAGAAGCTCTAATGTCAAATGCATTTATGTTATCTGGTAGAAGTATTTCATTGAAAACTTCAGCTGGATTATTAGCTATAGCAGTAGCAATGGCTATTCTTTGTAAACAAATACAGAAATTGGCGGCTATGCCTATAGAAGATGTTGGTAAAGGTTTCCTGGTTCTTTGGGGAATACTTGAAACATTCTCAATAATGGCAACAGCGTTTAAAGCACAGACTGCTAATCTAATACATGCTGGTACTGCTATGATAGCATTCGCTTTAGCTTTACGAGTCATGGCATCTGCAATTGCTGTTTTAGCTCAGTTTAATATTCAAGATATAGCAATGAATCTCTCAGTATTAGTAATCGCTATGTTTGCAATGACTGAAATGCTGAAGCAAATGAAAAATGAAGATGTCTTAACCGGCGGTATAGCAATGGTTGCTTTAGCAGGAGCATTGTACATACTTGCAAACGCATTGAAATTACTTTCCGGTTTACCTTGGAAAGAGACAGCAACAAATGGTTTGATTCTATTAGGAGCTTTAGCTGGACTTTCAGTGATGGCTAAAACAATGGAATCTAATTTGGCTGGTGCAGCCGCTGCAGCTTTAGGAATATTAGCTTTAGCTGGTGCATTATGGGTAGTTGCAGATTCATTCAAAATGCTTTCTGGTATTTCTTGGAAAGAATTAGCAACTAACGGCATAATTATGTTAGGCGTTCTTGCTGGTTTAGCAGTAATGGCTAAAGCTATGGAGTCTAACGTTGCAGGAGCGACTACATTATTATTAGTTGCAGCTGGCATATTAGCAGTTGGTGTAGCGTTAAAAACAATAGCAGATGCTAAAGAATGGGCATTTGCTGCAGTTGCAGCTATCGTATTGCTAGTAGGTGCTTTAGGTGTAATAGCAGCTTTGTCATCTAAATTAGCAGGTCCATTATTAGCAGGTGGAGCAGCAATCGCTGGATTTATGACACTTATAGCTGTCGGAGTGGCTGCTATAGGTGGTTCGTTGGCAATACTTGGTCTTGCTTTAGGTAGTATAGCAGCATCTGTTGCAGCCGCTGCAGAAGGAATGGGCTTACTAGGTGCTGTAATAATTAATCTTGGTGTAAGTTTCTCTATGTATAGAGAGCCCGTAAATCAATTTGCGGCAACAATGCTAAAAATAGCACTTGTTTCAGCTGGCTTAGGTGTTGCTATCACAGTTCTTGGTGTATCATTAGGAGTTTTCGGAGTTGGTGCAGCCGCAGCCGCAGTTGGTGCAGCAGCATTAGCAGTAGCTGGTTTGGCATTAGCCGCAGCATTTGCAGCTATTGGAGCAGCTCTAGATTACTTGTTACCTAAGATAAATAATGAATTTGCTGGTGGTATCAAATCACTTAACCCAGGTCTTTCAGCTTTAGGCGAAGGAATGTCTAAGGGAATAGCAAAGGGCATTTCTTCAGGATCTGGATATATTAAGAATTCTGCTAGAGGAATAGCAGATGATGCTAAGAATGCATTCAACAATGAGTTGGGTATTGCATCTCCTTCAACTGCTTTCATGGAATCAGGAAAGTTTATAGATCTTGGTTTAGCTGAAGGAATGACAAAGAATTCTGATCTTGTTAAGAAAGCATCTGAAGCATTAGGTACCACCACATCAAAATCACTGAACACCTCTTTAACTCAAGGTACAAAAGAAGGATCTAAGACACTTGAAGATGCTGTTAAACAGTTTGCTACTATAACTGAGAAAGGTTCAGAAGCTGCAGGTGCTAACACTGGTATTGGTTTTATGAAAGGTCTTCAGGCTATATCGCCTAAAGTTAAACAATATGCTGCTAATTTAGGTAAATCAGCTTATTTAGCAATGAAGAATTACCTTAAAATTAAATCACCTTCTCGTTTAACCGAGGAATTAGGTGAATACACAGGCGAAGGATTCATTGTTGGTATGCAGAATACTGAGTCTAATGTTGAAAATTCAGCAGAAGATTTAGGAAAGACAGCAGAAAAGTCATTAACAACTGCACTTTCAGCAGCATATGACAATCTTTCTTCAGGAATTGAAGATCCCACAATCAAACCGGTACTTGATCTTTCAGAAATTCAAAATGGGGCCTCTAGAATCGATTCTATGCTTTCTAGAGACTATGCAAACAATATTTCATCTAACTATAAGTCAAATAGAGACTATACAGCAGAACAGGCTCAGGCTAATGCATCATTAATGTCAGGTCTTAACGATGGTCTTATTTCAGCTATAGCTGCTAATGGAATGTCAGATCTTCCGATCAATATAACTGTTCAGTTAGCAGGCGATGCAGCTGGAGTATTTAAGCTTGTATTAGCTGAAAACCAGAGACAAACAAACATGTATGGTGCTAGTCCACTTTTAAGAGGATAATGATATGGCTATAACATCACAAAATTTAATGGTGTTGGGAACAGGCAATTCGTCGTTCAATGTAACGCCATATATTCAAGTTCCTACTTATAAGATAAATGATGTTCCATTAGGAGACAGTTGGCAAGATAGCAACTGGTACAGTCATGACGATATAGTTAGGTATAAAGCAAAAGGTACATGTACTGTATGGTTCGATGATGTAAATACATTTGAATCATTTGCAGATTTTATTGAGACTAACAAGGCCGCTGACGGTTACATAAAGGCGACCTTGTATCTTAATAAAAAACATACAACAAAGGCAAACATAGACATAAAGATCGATTGGGAGCCGCAGAATGATCTACCGTTTTATGGTAGAAAGCAACACGAAGGTTATGAATTAACTATCGAGGAGAGGTGATTTTATGCTTAATGTTAGCGATGCCACTAAGCAGGCCTTTTTAAGTGATAGTGTTCATAAATCTTATAGAGTATTCTTCCCACAGTTTGCTTTAGGCGAAAACACATATCTAAATGACAGTATTGTAAAAGATTCATTATCTATAACAGAGTCTTTAACATCTGGTTCAAGTATTGAATTCGTTGGATGCATATCTTCGAGCCTTAAGGTTAAACTTTACAATGTTAAAGCGGATATAAAAGGTAAACGTATAGAAGTATATGTAACAGCTGGCGAAACCGAAGAAGTTCCTATATTCAAAGGTATTGTTGATTCGGTAACTATTCAGGCTGAGCATGCTTTTAAAGAAATCGTTGCGTATGATTTAATGTATACCAGCGGTTTAAAAGATTGTGCTAGTTGGTATAATAACCTTACATATCCTATAACTTTAGGTGCTATACGACAGGGTATTGAGAATCTAATGGGATTCACTGTTGACAGTGGTACATCTCTAATAAACGATTCTATTATTGTTCCTGAAAAGCAGTATGAGAATGTTAAAGCTCTTAAAGCCATAACAATACTCAAATCTATATGCCAGGTTAATGGCGTATTTGGTTGTGTAAGGAAAACAGATGGATATTTGGAATACCGATCTATAGGTGGAGCTTATGAACCAGCTATATTAGGTGATGACTTCTATTTAGGTGATGACACATACTTATCAGCTCCTATACAAGGTCGTACTGGATATTTTACATTTAACTTCTACAAGGATGCGGAGTATCAGGAGTATGAGGTTAAACCGGTTCAAAGAGTTCAGATCAGACAATCGGAAGAAGATGCTGGAGTTATAGTAGGTGGATACCAAGGTAACAAGTATGTAATTCAGGGTAACATATTTACTTATGGATTAGAGACGTCAGTATTACAGACAATAGGTGCTAACATACTCAATAAAATCGGTGGGGTAGCGTTCCATCCATGTAACATAAAGACTATAGGTTTACCATTCTTGGAACCTGGAGATGTTATAAGTTATCCTATTCGTAAAATGTTTGTTGGCGGCGGAAGCTACAATATTAATACGTTCATCGTATTAGAGCGAACACTAAGTGGAGATCAGGTCTTAAACGACAACTATGTGGCTGAAGGTGACGAGTTCCAGAAGGAGTTTATTACAGATATTCAGGCACAGTTGAATACATTAAAGACCAACGTACCTAATTTAGGTAAGGATTATTATACAGCTGATGAGATAGATGACAAGCTGGATGATATGAATGACTACATCGATGATAATTTCTATGATATGGATGACATCGATGCCGATTTCGCTGGATTAGAAACACCAACTGGATTTAATGTTGTTAGTTGCTATCAGTTACCGAGTAGATTGGAGCCAGATACTATTTATCTTGTTCAAGGTGGAGTTCTTATGCTATGAAACCAAAGAAAAGGAAAGAGCAGAAACAGACTGCTAGAATGGTTCTTAGGAATCATGATCATAGAGATGCTATCTTCGATCAGAAGTATCACAACATGATTTATCTCAATAAATCCGAAAAGAGAGATGAACAAGACCATGTTATAGAAGAAGCATATAGTGGTTATGCCTGGATAAAATTTCCTTATAATTCATTCATGACATTTGGTCCAGATCATGTTATAGGCTGGATGGATGCTGATAGACAATTTCATTATGCTAGTAATGCTGGTCAGGGTATAGGTCCTAACGTATATTCTCCAGAAGCAGACAACGCATATTATCAATTTGATGACTTTATTATGAGGGTTCATCGAGGTAGTAACTATAATGATAATCGAGGATTTCCTTTTAGATTATTTGTTAGTCGTGACGGTGTGCGATGGCATGAAGTTCAAGAATGGACATATTATAATGGTACTAAAGTAAACTGGCCTTTGGGTAGTCCTGGTGATAGTGTTTTATTATCAAAAGATTTATTTGGTGTATACGGATTAGTAGGGTTAAATTACAAATATGGCGACTGGAAACGATGCGCCAATAATGGTGTTTGTTTTACTCGTGCCTTAGGTGCGGAGAACAGATACGAAGTATTAGACATGTTTACATTTAGTTTAGATGATGACTTTAAACTAGGTGTTACACATTTACAAACAACATTATTTCAATCTTATAGCGATACATATAGAAGAACTTATATATATGATGAAGATGGAACTACTGTAATAGGAGCTAATTATTATAGCGCTGAAGCTTTTATAGAAGCTGTAACAGAAACAGGTATCATTCTAAAGAAAGATATTCGAACTGCTACGTTATATGGTGTTTATGATTATGGAAGACATGAAGATAGTGCATCAAAAACTTATAATTTCTTTCATATCACATGGGATGGATTATGGACTGTTAAAGAGATTAGACCAGTTGAATCAAGTGTAAAGCCTTCATATTTATTTAATAGTGGATTAGTAAATTACTTAAGTGATTGTAGACATGAAGGTACTACTGTTACTGTTTTTTTAAGAACTCAACAGATAGAACAGTATAAGCATTATGTGTCAGTAGTAGTTGGCTATACAGCTAATGACGGTGGTCATTGGGATTATTATGACTTGATGTTTTGGGTAGTAAATAATCAATTCTCTGATACACGTGTAAAAGCTAAAGTGTTTTATCGAAATGCTAGGTTTTATGTTCTTATTGGTTCTCCTAATGTGCATAACTCTGAAGTAAAGATGTTTACTACAACGAATGGTTCTTCGTGGAGTGAAGTAGCACTTCCTAGATGGGTTGATGTTCCGTATACAAGTAAATGCGGACTCAATACCAATCGCAATCCAGCATATGAATATTTAAGACTTGCTATAAGACCGGATGAAACGAGCGATCAAGATGCTAATCTATATGATTTGTATTGGTATGATCCTGTAAAATTCAGATCTGGTGAGATAAATGACCGATTTAATAAATTTTACATATGTTTCTATAATGCAATATTTGGAGCATACTTTACAAACGTTTATCTTGCTACAAACAGTGAATCGTTTGCTTGGCAATGGCAAAGAGAATCAACATCAGATGTAAACAGTATTTATGACATAGCTGAAGAGGTTATGGACTATGATTATTGTGCACCGCCAGGAGGTTTTGAAGGTGAGACACCAGATATAGATAACAACTATATATTCTACATATGGGATGCTACAAATCAGGAGTATGTTCTTGTAGACAGGCACTTAAGCACATACTCACATTATACAATAGTATTAGTTGAAGAGCTTCCTGAAGTAGGACAGATAGAAACTTTATATGGTGTTCCTATGGATATTAATAAACTTAATATCTATGAATATTACATTTGGAATGGTGATGAGTTTGTAGATGTACAGAATCTTGCTTTGTATTCTGGATATACTAAAGTTGTAGTTCAATCTTTACCATATACAGGAGCATTAAACGTAATCTATGCGGTTCCTTTAGATTATTCAGCATATACATCTAATATGTATATTTGGAATCCAGATCTTAATATGTTTGAAGATCTTAATACCACAACATACGACATGACTGGTAAGAGATACAATACAGTAAATGTTAGACAATTACCCGCAACAGGTAGAGTAGGTCTCATTTATATTTCAGAACAGAAGTATACACCACAAATAGTAACACATGAGGATAATACCTATAATTACTATCAGTGGGATATTATTAATATGGAATATAGGCTTGTTTCACCTATAATCAATAAGGCTAAGTTTAACATTATAGAAGTTACTGTGTTACCGCCATATGATCCGTCTACTCATCTGGATAATTCTATATGGAAGATACCTAAAGAACTTGATGGTCATGATACACATGATTACTACAGATCTGAATCAGAGCTATACAATTTCTTATTAAGTCACTTTGATAGACATGCTGAATTCTTGAATAGTAAAGAGCAGTTACCACTAGTTGGTGTAATGAATATTTACTATGTTGTTAAGGAGACACCCGGTCAATTCTCAGGTAAGTATTCTGTATATTTATGGAATACGCTTACTAAAGATTATTATGTGCACTCACAGTACGACTATTTCATAAGTGATGATCCATCAGATCCAAAACCTGTTAGATATGTAGATGTTGTAATAGATAACGTTTATGATACTGTTATAGGAGTTTAAAATGGCAAAAGCTAGTTACACAAAAATGTTTGCAGATCCTTATCCTAATGGATGGAAAGCAAAACCTGATCTTTCTACACCTTATCTCACAACAATCAGAGATAATCATGATGCCACGCTTAGAGCTATTGAGAATCATTTATACAATAATCCATTAGTTTCTAATTTGCAGGATGACGATGATGTCGCGATTAGTGATCTTGCTGATGGTCAAGTATTAGCCTACAATGCATCAACACATAAGTTTCAGAATATAGATCCTCCAAGCGGAGGTGGTGGTGAGAATTATAGTTTTAATGAGGTTGAGATTGGTACTGATGAGCAAGGCTTAACAGTATATAGTAAAACCTGGATACAAACACCTCTTGAAGGCGAGGACTATTTGTTCCAGGCTAATGGAAGCGGCGGATCATCTCCAATAGATTATTACACGACATCTCCCCGTAGAGAGCATAGAATCTATCCTAAAAGATTCTTTGGAACATTTTACTTTGATGATGGTAGTGAGCTTCCACTCAACTATATAGATCCTACAAACTTTGCAAACTCGACACCATATACTTGGACTAAAGCAATACCGGAAAGTAAGACGTACTCAAATTATTCTAGCACATATATGAATTATAGTGCTTGCTTTAGATATTACGATCAAGAGACGTCTAGTTTTAAATATCGATATGTTACGAAAATTAGGTATACAGTTATTTATACCAAAGTTTCGTTATAACATATATTACAACTTAATATAGTACAACTGAATAAGGAGATGGTTATTTGAGTTACATTTACAATAACCCGAATCCCGATGAGAAATTTGTTGGAGACTGTACAGTCAGGGCTTTATCCATAGCATTAGATCAGTCTTGGGACAATACCTTTATGGATATTTGTGCTCAGGGTGCTATGATGCACGACATGCCCTCATCAAATGATGTCTGGGGATACTATTTGATGTCTAAAGGATTTGATAGACATCTTATAGAAAAGGAATGTAAGACTTGCTATAAGTTGAAGGACTTCTGTGAGGATCATCCAGAAGGAACATTTGTAGTTTCCACAGGTACACATGCAGTAGCTGTGATTAATGGAGACTACTATGACACTGGTGATAGCGGTAGATGCATTCCCATTTTTTATTATGAAAAGAAGGAGGAGATTTCTGAATGATTGGTCATCAGAATTTTCAAAATGGGGGTAATTATCCTGCATATATGAATCCTGCGATTCAGCAGAATTATCCCCAACAGTCTTTTCAAATGAATCAGGTCCAACCACAACAGTCACCTATACAATATAGCAGCATTGTTCTGGTTAGATCTGAAGAAGAGGCTAGGAATTATCCTATCGGATTAGGTACAAGCATTCCTTTCAAGAATGAAATGGAACCTTATATGTACACTAAGACTATGGGATTCAATCAGCTTGGACAACCGGAGTTTAAGCGTTACAAACTAATAGAGGAGGCAGATCCCGAACCGGAAAAAGAGCCTGATCCTGAAGTGTTAGAGCTTCGACGGCAAATAGATGAGTTACGGGACTTGATTAAATCTAACATTAGTAAATCTCCGGGTAGTAAACGCACAAAGGAGGATGTAACGAATGATTAATGTTGCAGCTTTGTGTCAACAAATGCTAATGCAACGTTTCAACGTTCCTAACAATATTAATATGAATGATCCTCGAGGTATTGTTCAGTATTTGCTTAATAATGGTATGGTCAGTCAGGACCAAGTCAACAAAGCAATGCAGATGAAAGACGATCCATCTGTTAAACAATACCTTGGTATTCGATAAATTCAAAATAGGGGGTAATTTTATCGTACGAGCCCTTTATTTATACCGGCTATTCGCTTGGAGAGTAGTCGCTAACCTAGCATTCAATAATTAATAGGAGGACGACAACATGGCATTAACAGACGAAAATGGAATGAACACAACTATGCTTGTATCACCTACAAGCGGTGTACCTTACGGAAACAGCGGTTTCGGCGGCTTTGGACAGGACGGAGGATGGTGGATCATCTTACTTCTTATTCTTGTCGGCGGCTGGAACAATGGTGGTTTTGGTGGAAATGGTGGAGCACTTCCTTTCATAATGAACAACAATAACGATGTTCAGAGAGGATTTGATCAGGCTGCTATCATTTCAGGTCTTAACGGAATCACTTCAGCTGTTACAAACGGATTCGCAAGTGCTGAAGTAGCAGATAATGCTAGACAGATGGCTAACATGCAGCAGATGTTCAATCTTTCAACTCAGTTCGCTAACTGCTGTTGTGAGAACAGACTCGGCTTAGCTAACCTGAATTCTACAATACTTGCAGAGAACTGTGCAGATAGAGCTGCTGTATCAGATGGTATTCGTGACATCATCGCAAACCAGAACAGCAACACTCAGAGACTTCTTGATCAGCTTTGTCAGGATAAGATTGACGCTAAGAATGAGCGTATCGCAGATCTTGAGAGACAGCTTACAATGGCTAACCTCGCTGCATCACAGGGAGCTCAGACAGCTCAGATTATAGCAGACAATGCAAAACAGACTGTTGCTCTTGAGCAGTATTTGAATCCTACACCCGTGCCAGCTTATGTAGTGGCAAATCCTAATTGCTGTCAGCAGAACTACGGTTGTGGTTGCAGCTTCTAGGAGGTGATATTATGGCAGAATATTTAACCAATGCAGTACAGAACGTTGCTCTTAACGCTCCTGTATTGTTTACAGCTTCTATTCCTTGTACCAAAGGTTACATCTATCATGAAGATGAAACCGGGATTTTTATTCTCCGAGGTATCACAAATAACTGTTTTGCAAGATACCAGGTGACGTATAACGGTAATATAGCAGTTCCAACTGGTGGTGTATTGACACCTATAGCTCTGGCTATTGCGGTTAATGGTGAAACCAGACCTACAAGTACAGCTATATTTACACCCGCAGCGGTTGATGAGTTTGGCAATGTAACTTCAACAGCTATAATCACAGTTCCGAAAGGATGCTGCTTTAGCTTATCAGTAAGATATATTGATGCAACTACTGACGATGCTGCTACAACGCCAACACCTGTAATAGAGGTTCAGAACTCTAATCTTGTAATAAACAGAATAGCCTAGGAAAGGAGAATAAAGTCATGCATAAGATGGAAGAACTTAAAGATATGCTTTGCGATGAACTTGAGCCGTTCGTAAAGAAAGGTAGAATCGAGAACATCGACGATCTTCGTACTATTGACTTACTTACGCATTCTATAAAGTCTCTTGATACCATAATTGCTATGGAAGAGGCTGGATATTCTAGAGACGACTACTCATATGGTAGAGGTCGAGGAAGCAGCGCAAGACGAGATAGTATGGGAAGATACTCATCAGGTCTCAGTAATGGATATTCTAGAAATTTTGAAGATACAAAGGCTGAGATTATGAATAAGCTACGTGAGTTGGAAAACATGGATACTAATCGCTAGTTAGTCACGGATTAATGCTCTAAATACGGCGGGCATTATCTTATCCAAGCTATCGATAGTGTCCGCTGTTATTTAAGTTATTTTTAGGAGGAATAGAGTATATGACAACGTATCAGGTTTTATCCCTTTTGGGATGCTCATCAATTGTTAGTATGATAATTGGTGCACTAATTACAAGATTAGTAACATTTAAGAAAGAGAATGATGCTCTTAAGAAAGGTATTCAGGCCTTGCTACGAGCCCAAATGATAAACGATTACAACAAGTGGACTACAAAAGGTTATGCACCGATCTATGCCCGGGAAAACTTCGAGAACTGTTGGAAGCAGTATGAAGCATTGGGTGTAAATGGTGTTATGAACGATATACATGCTAAGTTCTTAGCTTTACCGACACCGCCGGAAGGAACGGTTGATTAAACATGAAAAAACTGAATATTTTTGTAAAGACGAGAGGTTATACAGATCGTTTATACTTCCTTAATCTTAAGCTTACATGGATATTTGTGTGGGCTTGTTTCATTTTAAACGCAGTTTGCGGGTTCTTGGGAGTACAGACGCTGGATATTATTGTTTATGGTATACCAGCAGCATTTGGAGAACTGGCAATTCATACTGGATTCATAGTATGGAAAGCTAAGGTTGAAAATTGTAGAAAACATAAGGAGAACGTGGAATGGATTTCTTAAAAGCAAACTTACCTTTAATTTTTATAGTTGTAGTGATCTTTTCATTAGCAGCTATATATGTAGTAGATCAATTAAATAGAACAAAAGAAGAACAGATTCAGGAACTTGAGAAGTGGCTTAGATATTTAGTATATGAAGCTGAACAGTATTTTGGATCTAAAACAGGGCAGCTTAAACTTGCATATGTATACAATATGGCAGTTCAGCAGTTTCCTTGGATTGCAAAGTTTATGACATATGAAGAATTTGATCAGAAATATGTTAAAGGAGCTTTGAAATGGCTAGAAGAACAGCTGGCTAGCAATCCGTCGTTTAAAGCACTATTTGAATAGGAGAATAACCATGTCATATACAGTTAAAAAGAACGCTATCATGTTGACACGTGGAGATACCTTTAAGGCTGAAGTTACGATAACTGATAAGGACGGAAACCCTTACGAGCCACAGCCTGGGGATTCTGTACGTTTTGCTGTTAAAAAGAACTATACAGATCCTGATACAGATGTTCTGATCGTTAAGATAATACCAACAGATACCATGATATTGTTACTTAAGCCATCAGATACGAAGAAATTGGCTTTTGGTAACTATGTATACGACATACAGTTAACGACAGCTGCAGGAGAAGTAGATACATTCATAACAAAGGCTTCATTTACGCTAACCGAGGAGGTATATTGATATGAGTGCAATAATTCCTGTTGTGCCGCTTAAAGGTGAAATCTCGGGTGTTCAGGAATTATCTGGTAGTATAAATGCTGTCGGTTCATTAGAAGGCGGACTGTCTGTGAATCTAGCTCAGACTCCTTATAGTGGACCGTATGAAGTTGATCCTAGAAAGGTAGAACAGGTTCTAGAGACGGCTCATAAGTCTATGGTACGAGATGTGACAGTAAACGCTATAGCTTATATAGAAGTTAGTAATCTGTCAGGCGGCAAAACAGCAACAATTGGATATGAATAAGGAGAAAAATTATGGCTATTAATAAAGTCGTATTTGGTAATACAACATTATTGGATTTAACTTCTGATACAATTACAGCTAATGATCTTGCGTATGGTGTTACAGCCCATGGTGCAGACGGCGAAGTCATCACAGGTACAAGTACGAAAGATTCAGATACTCAGGATGCTACTGCTGTAGCTGGAGAGATATTAGCTACTAAAACAGCATATGCAAGAGGTTCTAAGATAACAGGTACTATGCCTAATAGAGGCGGTGTAACTGGAACCATAAGCACAAAAGCCGGAACATATAGTATACAGGCAGGCTATCATGATGGTAGTGGCACAGTATCAATTGATAGTACTGAACAGGCTAAGATTATAGAAGGTAATATTAAGTCTGGCGTTGAGATTTTAGGTGTTACAGGTACATATACAGGTGAAGCTATATCTGCACAGACAAAGAATGCTACACCATACACAACAGCTCAGACGATCCTTCCGGACTCTGGTTACGATTATTTAGCTCAGGTTAACATTGCAGCTATTTCTTATGTAGAAACAGACAATGCTGCAGGTGGAAAGACAGCTACTATAGGTGACGTAGCACCAGTTTAATAAGGAGAATTCAAAATGGCGGTAAATAAAGTTGTTTTTGGTGATCAGACTATTATGGATATTTCAGATAGTACTGTAAACGCTAATAATCTTTTAAGCGGCGAAATAGCATATGCCGCCAATGGAGAACAAGTTACAGGTTCTGTAGCTGTTAATGATGGTCTGTTACAGATTTCGCGAAATGGAACATTATTAGGAAGTTTTACAGCAAATCAAAGCTCTTCGGAATCAATAGATATTAAAACTGAAGACTTAGTTTGGACTTATAGTAATACTACGGAATGGGTTAGTCCTAAACAGAGAAAAACGCATACATTGTTGGTTCCAAAAAATAAAGTGGATAATAAAATAATAACTTTGGTTCTAAATAGTGTAAATACTGTAAAAATATTATCATTTGATGTTTTGGACGCTGGCGAAACTTATTATCAAATAAACGTTGTAGTATTTAATGAATCTGAGACAAGTTCTGCTAGAGCTGGTTTTAAATTCTATGCCAAACCAGAATAAGGAGAAATATTATGAGTTTTGTTCTTACAACAAATACAAATAGAGGTATTGGCGCCAGAAAATTAAAAATACAGAAAAATGGTGCTGATATAGCCACATTCTCAGCAAATGAACTGGAGGTTGATGATGATTTACCTGTTACTGCTAATATAGTAGTTCCTACGAATTTATCTGACTTATCCGATGATGCAACTCATAGATTGGTATCAGATACTGAAAAAGCTGCTTGGGGTGCTAAAGCCAGTACAGATGTAGTATCTACTACTGCAAATGGATTAGCTCCTATGGTAACAAGTACTAGCGAATATTTAAGAGGCGACGGTGTATGGGCTACTCCTACAAATACTAAAAACACCGCTGGTTCTACAGATAGTTCTGATAAATTATTTTTAATAGGTGCTACATCACAAGCCGCGAATCCACAAACATATTCTCAGGATACTGCTTATGTTGGAACCGATGGCCATTTATATAGCAATAGTAAACAAACTGTAAATCTGAGCGATACTCAGGCTCTGACTAATAAAACATATAATGGATATACATTAGGAAGTGCTTGTGCAAAAAATGTTCCTTCATCAGGTAATGCATCTACCTCTCAGGTTGTAATGGGTAATGATAGTAGACTATCAGATTCAAGACCTGCCAGTGATGTATCAGCTTGGGCCAAAGCTTCTACGAAGCCATCTTATACAGCATCTGAGGTTGGAGCTATAGCAACCACAGCGAAAGGTGCTGCTAGTGGTGTAGCAGAGCTGGATTCAAATGGTAAGGTGCCAAGTTCACAGTTACCATCTTATGTGGATGATGTTCTTGAATATGATTCTTTATCAAATTTCCCTACCACGGGTGAAACTGGTAAAATTTATGTAGCCAAAGATACAAATAAAACATATAGATGGTCTGGAACAGCATATGTAGAGATTAGTCCTAGTCTTGCATTGGGTGAGACCTCTTCTACTGCTTATCGTGGTGATAGAGGTAAGACTGCATATGACCATTCTCAAACAACAAGTGGAAATCCACATAATGTCACAAAGTCTGATGTAGGTTTAGGTAATGTTGGCAACTTTAAAGCA
>Ga0116183_1001293_pt1 | contig 28509 bp, 27 predicted proteins | sample AD_UKC078_MetaG_FD_89753 | JGI IMG/M metagenome (GOLD analysis project Ga0116183, IMG submission 89753) | Active sludge microbial communities of municipal wastewater-treating anaerobic digesters from USA - AD_UKC078_MetaG | ecosystem: Engineered > Bioreactor > Anaerobic > Digestate | place: USA...
ACGTTAGCGGTAATGCGTGGATAGCGCACCGCGAACCTGAAACGAGGAAGCTGAAAATCATTTAGAGTAGGCAAAAATTAAAAGTTGTGCCCGACACAAAATCAGGGATTTTATTATGGCTTGGGATAAAGCATATGTTAATTGTGGAGTTGCCAAAGTAGATGGCAATATAGTAAGAGTATATAAAGATTATGCTATTTCCACGACAATATGTCCTCCTGGCAAACCTGTGGATGCACGCTGGTCAGGAGATGGTGTTGTTGTTTCACTACAAAATGGGAAAATAGTTAAGTTTGAAAGTCAAACAAACTATCGTTATTTCTAAAATTTAGGGGGAGTTTACACCCCCCTAAATTAACATTACCAAAAAATGAGTAATAATATTAAATGATGTCTGAAAGAAATTGCAAATACAATGTTAGAGAAAATAAAAGCATTAAATATGCTATCCGAAAATATAAATCCAACTATCATTTATAATGAGGGTTGGATTGTTCGATTATTGGTAATAGAATCAATGTTGGAGAAGATTACTATAGAAAATATTGAATTTGGGAAATTAGCAAATAAAAAATGGTCTTCTGAAGCTTTAATTGCAAGTCCATTTGTTACAACGAAAATAAATAGGGAAGGTTACACACACGCAGATATAATATTAGGTGACTTTGATGTTAATTATGGTGAACGAGGCAAAGTTGTGTTAGCTGATATGCCCGAAATTTTGGGGATTATTGAGGCGAAAATGGGTAGTAGTTTAAGCAAAGGAACAAGGAATGCTCCTAATTATAACCAAGCAAGCAGAAATATTTGTTGTTTGGCACATACAACTCAAAGTACGGATTGTGGAACATTTTTTATCATTGCAGCACCTCAAAGTATAATTAAAAAGTATAATAATTTTGAAGAACAGATAAACCAAATAAAACCACAAATAAGCGAACGATTTTCACATTCAGAAATTTCTTATTCAAAGGAGATAGAAAAAAAAGTTAGCGAATGTAAAGTTTCAGTTATTAGCTATGAAGATTGGATTAACAAGCTGAAACACGCTGAAATAAAAAATATGTTAATTGATTTTTATAATCAATGCAAAAAATACAACAAAATTCAAGATTAACAATGAAAATTCTACACCTTTCCGACAGCCACGGCAAACACCATCAATTAAAAGATTTGCCTAAAGCCGATATAATCGTTCATTCGGGTGATATGTCGGAAGATGGTACGGAGGAGGAAGTGTTAGATTTCTTGAATTGGTTTTGTGATTTGAACTATCAATACAAAATTTTCGTAGCAGGAAATCACGACCTTTGTTTAGATGGTGAACATATTGAGGGTTTGCCGGAAAATTGCAATTATCTCTGCAATTCGGGTGTAGAAATCGGAAGTATGAAATTTTGGGGTGTTCCGCATTTTCTGTCAAATGAATTGAATGGCGACATAGTGCAAATAATAGCGAAAATTCCCAAAGAAACAGACGTTTTGATAACCCATAGACCACCTTACGGCATACTGGATTTTGAAGACAATAATAATTTCGGTTGTGTTGATTTACTACAAATTGTGCAGAAAATTCAACCGAAATATCATTTATTCGGACACATTCACGCAGGGTATGGATTTGAAAAATCACAACATACAACATTTGTCAATTCCTCACTTATTAGAAAAAATAATATTGTAAATAAACCTTTTTTGTTAGAAATATGAAAAGAGATAAAAGCGAAAATGCACTACCGCTAACCCGCATATTGGCAAAATGGCGGCAGAATCCCCGCAGAAAGGGAAGGGCAAGTTTGCAAGTTCTTCTCCCGCAGGAAGTTTATTGTAGCCGGCACTGCGCCAATATGCAAACCGTTAGCCACAATATTAAAGAACAGAAATCGTGAATAGACAAGAAGCAGAAATAAGATTAAAAAACACTTTTGGATTTGACCATTTTTATGATGAGCAATGGGAAACTATTGATTTAATGTTTAAAGGGAGAAGAGTTTTATTAATCGAAAAAACTGGGTTTGGAAAATCTCTTTGCTTTCAATTTCCTGCAACTCAATTTCCAGGACTGACTGTTATTTTCTCACCATTAATTGCTTTGATGAGAGACCAAGTTAAAGGGCTTAATAGTAAAGGAATAAAGGCAAAAATTATAAATTCAGAACAAACACCAGAAGAAAATTCACAGACTATACAGGAAGCAATAAGCGGTAAATTAAAAATTCTGTATATAGCTCCAGAAAGGCAGGAAAATCAAGAATGGATTGAAGCTACAAGAAGAATGAATTTATCGATGATAGTTATTGATGAAGCTCATACTATTTCTGTTTGGGGTCACGATTTTAGACCTGCATTTAGAAGGATTATTAATCTTGTCAAGCTGTTACCACAAAATCTACCAGTATTAGCAACCACGGCAACTGCAACAAAACGAGTACAAGAAGATATTGAAAAGCAAATATCAGGAAACATTCAAACTATTCGCGGAGAATTAATAAGAGAAAACTTTAGATTATATGTAATAAAAGTAAAGTCAGAAGATGAAAAACTTTTATGGTTAGCAGAGAATTTGCCAGTATTGGAAGGTAACGGAATCATTTATACAGGAACGAGAGTTAATACAGAAATATATTCACGTTGGTTTGAATTTTTAAATATCAAAACAACTGAATATAATGCAGGTCTGGATTCAGATTCACGAAAAGAAATTGAAAACGGATTAATGAATAACAGATGGAAAGCCGTAATCTCAACAAATGCGCTTGGTATGGGAATAGACAAATCTGATATTCGATTTATCGTTCATACACAAATACCTGCTTCTCCTATACATTATTATCAGGAAATTGGAAGAGCCGGAAGAGATGGAAAACCCACTAAATTGATATTGTTTTATAATTCATCGAAAGATGAAAACGGGATTGAAGAAGATGTTAAACTTCCACAAGCATTTATTGATGGTGGTCGTCCAAGTATAAAAAGTTACCACAAAGTAATTAATGTTCTCAAACATGAACAATTAGGTGAACGTCAAATAATGAAAGCTACAAACCTTAAACAAACACAAGTAAGAGTAATAAAAGCAGATTTGATTGAACAAGGAATAATAAAAGAAGTTATTTACGGGCGCTCAAAGAAATATGAATATCAATTTAACGCACCAGAACTCAACACTAAAGCATTCGATGAACTAAGAGAACAAAAATTAAAAGAATTAAGTGCAATGTTAGAATACGTTAACCTAAAATCATCAAGAATGAAATTTTTGTGTGATTATTTGGGAGATAATTCACATACACACTATCAAAATTGTGATAACACGACACTTGAACCATATATATTAAAACCACAAGAACAAACTAAACTAAAGTTGCAAGAATTTCGAGAGTCATATTTCCCCGAACTGATTGTCGAAAGCACACACTCAAATATTGTAAATGGAGTTGCTTCCAGTTATTATGGCGTTTCAAGTGTAGGAGCTGCATTACATAGGAGTAAATATGAAAATGGCGGAGATTTTCCGGATTTTCTCCTAAAGCTTACTTTAAAAGCCTTTAGAAAAAAATATGGACAAGAAAATTTTGATTTTATTGTTTATGTACCTCCAACTGAATCAGGTGATTTAGTAAAAAACTTTGCTGAGAAATTATCACAAGTATTAAAAGTTCCGATTTCCCATAAATTGATTAAAACCGGTTTAACTCAACCTCAAAAAGTATTTAAAAATGGCTATCTTAAAAAAGACAATGTAGCTCAAAAATTCAGTTATTCTGAACCAAGAGAAATAGAGGGGAAAGCGGTCATTCTATTTGATGACATTTTTGATAGTGGAGCAACAATTAAAGAAATTGGAAATGTTTTAACTAAATTTGGGGTAACGAAAATTGCACCTTTAGTTATTGCCAGAACTGTAGGTGGAGACATTTAAATAGGTGATTATGAATAAAGAATTAACATATTGGTTGGCTTTGGCTCACGTTCCAAAGATTCAAACAAAAAAGAAAAACGAGATAATTGTCCGACTTTTTGAAAAAGGCAAATCAATTATTGATTTTTTTGAATTTGAGCAATCCGGATGGGAAAATGATTATGAGTTAAGTCAATCAGAAATAGTACTTTTTGAAGACGCAAAAAAAGAGCTATCAACTTATGCCTTTATGGTTGAAGACCTTCTAGAACAAGGTTATAGTATACTCCCAATTACTTCACAAGATTATTCTCCAACATTAAAGAAAAACTTGGGTAGAACCTATGCTCCACCAGTAATCTACACAAAGGGGAATCTTCAAATAATGAAAGAAAAATCAATTGCAATTGTTGGCTCAAGAAATGCAAACGATATTTCATTAGAATTTACTGATAATGTTGCAAAAAATGCTTCAAAGGATTATAAAGTTGTGGTTAGTGGTTTTGCTAAGGGAGTAGATAAACAAGCTCTTGATTCAGCCATTAAATACAAGGGACAAAGTATCATTGTCCTTCCTCAGGGGATAGCAACGTTTCAATCTGGATTTAAAAAATATTATAAGCAAATTATTGATGGGGATGTTTTAGTCCTTAGTTCGTTTTACCCAAAAGCTCCTTGGAGTGTTCAACTGGCAATGGCGCGTAATCCTATAATTTATGGACTTGCTTCCGAAATTTATGTAGCTGAATCCAGTGAAAAAGGTGGGACTTGGTCAGGTGTTATGGATGGGTTAAGGAAAGCTAGAACAATTTACGTTAGAAAACCTAATCCAAGAGAAAAAAATGCAAATAGCATTCTTATCTCAAAAGGTGGAAAAGCTGTTGATAATGAGGGGAATTTGACTAGTTACGAGATTAAAGAGGAAACTAAGTCAGTAGTTTCTGAACCAGATTTTAATAATACAGAAGAAAAGATAATTGAATTCCTAAAGACAGGCGTTTTTCCAGCTAAAAAAATTGTTGATACTCTAAAAATTGATTGGAGTTCAAGGAAAGTAACTGATTTTTTAAAAGGCAGAGAGGACGTATTAACAGTAAAAGGCAAACCTTTAAAATTTGCTCATAAAAATAGGTCAATTCAATTACAAAAATCCTTATTTGACTGATAATGAATGAAATACTGTGGCTAACATCGTATATAAAACATTTGGCAGTCAGTGGGTTATCGAACGTTTCAGCCCGTATCAAAAGTAGTTGTAACTTGACAGGAATGCGCTTCGAAATGCCAAACGTTTCATATACGTAACCGTTAGGGGCAATGCGGGCACACTGCAAAATCATAAAGAATAACCAATGATAAAGATTTATCTAGACTGGAATGTTATGGCACAAATGAAAGATGGGCATTTAAATGACCTTCTTGAAATTCTAGGCAATAAAGATAAATTTTTAATCCCCTACTCAACTTCTCATATTGGAGATATTCTTTCAAGTTATGCAGATAATGAAGAACAAAAAACACGAATAGATAATGACTTAAATTTCATTTCTTCATTAACCGATAATGTATATTTAGCAAATAATGGGAAAAAAGTTTTTATGGATAAAAAACATCCAAAAGAACTTTATCAACAACGGTTAAATGAGAAAGATTTAATGAAAGATTATAGCCTTGACAGTTTAGAGGCAATCTTAAATGAAAATGAATTAACCAAAGGTATAGGCAAAACTCTTATATCTCTAATCAAATCAATTCCAATTGAAGAGAATTTTAAGAAAGCATTTGATAATCCAGAAAGTAGTGAATATTTAGATAAAATGTTTCCAGGACTGAAAGAAAATCTAACAATGGAAGGTTTCTTTAAGTGTTTTGGAAAAATGTATAATAACCTAAACAACAAAGAAGATTATAAAATCTTACGAGAAGTTACACAAAATGGATTAGGGATAAATAGAGATAAAATATTTGATAATGAAAATCCATATTCAATAATCGATGAAGCTCAACAGAAATTCGGTGTTGATGTTAATAAATTCATAGATAATAAAAAACACGCTCCTGAATGGTTCAATAAAATATCAAACGAGTACATTCAACTTGATATGTATGGATACCAAGAAGATAAAGTAATAGTACGAGAAAACAAACGGATTGAAACATTCCGAAATACGACAGAAGATGCTTTTCATTCTGCATTTGCTTCTACTTGCAACTTTTATGTGATTAATGACAAAAAATCATATAAAAAGACAAAACAAGTTTACGATAGATTACAAATAAACACTGTTGTTTTTAAACCAAATGAGTTTATAGATTACTATAATAAATATCTTGACATTAAAAACACCGCAGATTACTTTCAACTTGCAGTTAAATTAATAAAGTCAGATAATTTCTTTGAAAGCAAAGACAATATAGGAAATCAAAGAATATATTTATTCCCATTTTTTCTTTTCGATTTTTTCAATAAAATTGTTGTTGCAGAAAGTGAAAACGATGAAAATCCTATATTTTTACTAAGCAAGTTTTCTCCTACAAATGGATTAGGAACTACATTTAAAGAAATTGAAATTTTAGTAAATATGCTTATTGAACATTTAGGACTAGATAATGATAAAAAAGGTGTATTTTCAGCAAATGAATTCAATGACGGAACTTGGGATGGAAGAACTTGGGATGTAAATGAGATTCAATTTAGATTATTAGCATTGAATGGTTATGTTCAATTATATTTTAACATATTAAATTAAAGCACAGCCCCTAACAATGGCTCATAGGCAATGGCGGGTAGATGCTCCTTTGAACCCTTATTTGGCGCAAGTTTCCCAACTTGTGCCAATAAGACAAATCAGTTTCTAACTGATAAATAGAATAAATTAATGAGTTGAATAGATAGGTATGTAGTTGTCAGTTATGAAACTGTCCAAATAAAAGGCACAAGTTGGAAACTTGCGCCAATTTAGGGCCGATTGAGTTGTATGAATTATAAAGCGGCTACCGATATTCAGACACCAAATCAGACCTGTTTTTTTGAGATATTTTATGTAACTTTGCGTCCTCAAATTTTATGTTAGACTCTATTCAACATATTGCTACTGATAGTTTGGCACTCATAAACACCGCAACTTCAGGTGTAGAGTTACCAACCATTCCACGTGTTACCAATTGGAGTACATCGCCACTGATTGGAATTACCCTATTAACACTATTTTTGTTGTTTATTATCGCATTCAATCAGGCAAAATTATTTTACTTCGAAACTTTACGCAATTACTTTCGAGATCGTGAGCGACTCACTTACGAAGAAGCCGATAACACTTCAATATCCGTACTATTCATGCTTGTTATTGCTGTATTTACGTTCAGTTTATTTATAGTGATCGGCAGCAATCACTTACAAGTGATGGATTTTTCACGACAAAGCTTTATACTACTAGGTATTGTTTTAGCAATTGTAAGTGGTTGGTTAATTCTACAATGGATAGCATTTAAATATATTGGTCTTGTAACCAATCAGACTACAGTGATGAATCGGTTTATTCGAAGTTTTTTTACCACGTTTATAGTGTGTGGATTACTACTTTTTCCTATTGTCGTGGGTATGATTTATGCTCCGCCTACTCATATCGCCCTACTCTTTTATATCGGACTGTTTTTCATAGGGTTAGCTTCCATTTTGATCCTTTTCAAGGCTTTTCAATTTTTTTTCACCGGTTTTACATCGTTGTGTTATTTATTTTTGTATCTTTGCACCCTAGAAATTTTACCCATTTTACTCCTTAAAAAAGTAGTGGAATTGTGGATTGCAAACGTCTAATAAAAACACTAACGCCTTGAAAATCAAAAGAGTATTGGTTTCTCAACCAAAGCCAGAGAATGGAAAATCTCCCTATTTTGATATTGCTGAAAAATACAATATAAAGATAGATTTCCGTCCTTTTATTAAAGTTGACCCAATTCTTGCTAAAGAATTTCGCCTACAAAGAATAAATATTCTTGATTACACAGCTGTGGTTTTCACGTCACGCCACGGAATTGATCATTTCTTCCGTTTAGTACAAGAAATGCGTATTAATATAAGTGAAGATTTAAAATACTTCTGTATCTCTGAAACTGTAGCTTTCTATCTTCAAAAATACATCCAGTTCCGCAAACGTAAAGTGTTTTATGGCGATACTGGTAAAATGCCTGAGCTTTTTCAAATTATCAGCAAACATTTAGACGAAAAATTCTTGGTCGTAATGTCAGACAAGCATAACGAAGAAATTCTTGGTTATCTTGATCAATATAAAGTAAAACATGGAATTGCTTCTATGTATCGTACCGTGAGCAATGACTTTGGTCCTGACGAAGAGTTTAACTACGATATGTTATTGTTTTTTAGCCCGCAAGGAATTGCTTCGTTGCTCAAAAACTTTCCAAATTTTGAACAAAACGAAATACATATTGGTTGCTTGGGTTTGAGTACTGCACAAGCTATTCGCGATGCCAATTTGCGACTCGATTTAGAAGCACCAACCAAAGAGTTTACCTCAATGGCAATGGCGTTAGAGCATTACATCAAAGAAAATCACAAAAACGAAAAAAAATAAGTACGTAAACTTTTAACAGAAATATAATCCCAAAAGTATAGAAATTTATGTACTTTTGGGATTGTCTTTTATATGGAACAACATAGTACTACATTCCCAAAATCAGAACATCTGACTGGAACTTTGGCCATAGAACAACTCTTTGAACAAGGCGAAGGTTTTATTGTTTTTCCGTTACGTGTAGTGTTTCAATTGGTTCCAAAAAACAATTCCCCATCATCAATACAGGTTTTGGTAAGTGTCCCCAAGAAACGATTTAAACACGCTGTCAAACGCAATCGATTCAAACGCTTGATACGTGAAAGTTACCGTTTAAACAAACATTTATTATGGAATACCGTAGAACAGACGCCATATACGTTACGTATTGCATTTTGTGCTGTAAGTAATGAACTGCCTACATTCAAAACTGTAGAAGTGAAAATGCTTCAAGCGCTTACTAAATTACAACAATATGTATCGGAAATTATAACCACAGAACAATGAAAAAAATAATCATATATTTACTCATATTACCCATTCGTTTTTACCAAGCGGCTATTTCTCCCATGTTTCCATCGAGTTGCAGATACACACCAACTTGTTCACAATACTCTATAGAAGCCATAAAAAAACATGGTCCACTGAAAGGTTTATGGTTGGGAATAAAGCGTATTTTACGATGTAATCCTTGGGGTGGAAGTGGATATGATCCCGTACCTTAATTGCTAGAATAAAAAATCCGAATTTAACACTCGGATTTTTTTATGAAAAGTTTAATATCACTGCAACTGGGCTAATGAGTTTTTGATACGTGCAAAAGCTTCTACTAGTTTTTCATCACTAGTAGCATAGGACATTCGAATACATTCTGGAGCACCAAAGGCAGCACCACCGACACAAGCCACATGTCCTACTTCCAATAAATACATTACTAAATCGCTGGCATTAGCGATAACGTGTCCATCAGGTGTAGTTTTTCCAAAAAACGATTTACATTCGGGAAAAACATAAAAAGCTCCCATCGGATTATTCACTTTTAGCCCTGGAATATCACGTACCAAATCGACAACTAAACGACGGCGGCGGTCAAACGCTTCACGCATAGTAACCACACACGATTGATCGCCCAAATAAGCTGCTTCAGCAGCTTTTTGAGCAATAGAACTTGGACATGACGTATATTGCCCTTGTAGTTTAACACACGCTTTAGCCAACCATGTAGGAGCAGCTAACCAACCCAAACGCCAACCCGTCATAGCATACCCTTTCGATACACCATTAATAATCGCTACACGATCTTTCAATTCGGGAAATTGTGCGATTGATTCGTGACGACCAATATAGTTGATATGCTCATAAATCTCGTCGGAAATTACTAAAATATTCGGACATTTCGCCAAAATATCTACCAACGCAGCCAACTCTTCTCGTGAATAGACACTCCCCGTAGGATTTGAAGGGGAACACAAGATAATGGCTTTTGTACGTACGGTAATGGCGGCTTGTAATTGCTGTGGTGTAATCTTAAAATCTTGCTCAATACCAGCAGGAATTACTACACTTGTAGCATCAGCTAATTTTACCATTTCTACATAACTCACCCAGTAAGGAGCTGGAATAATAACTTCATCATCAGGATTTAACGTAGCCAACAATACATTACAAAGAGCTTGTTTTGCCCCATTAGAACACACAATTTGATCTGGCGTATAAGTTAAACCATTTTCACGTTGCAACTTATCACAAATGGCCTTACGTAAACTCAAATAACCTGGAACTGGTGAATAAAACGAAAAATTAGCATCAACAGCATCTTTAGCAGCCTGTTTTACATGATTAGGTGTAAAAAAATCGGGTTCGCCAACACTCAAATTGATAACATCAACGCCACGTTTTTTCAACTCTGCACTTTTTTGAGACATGGCAAGCGTTTCAGACTCCGCCATTGATTTTAAACGAAAAGAAACTTCCATAATATAATTTAATTTTTCAACATGGTATCAATCAAAGCACACATGTAGTCAAACTGGTCTTGATAAAACAGACGAGTTAATAATACAATTTTACCTGATTCATCAATAAGCACATTACGTGTAATACCCGCATTACGTTGCGCAAACAGCGTAAAAATATCTGCTTCTAAATCTAATCCTATCGGATAAGTCACTCCTACACTCTCTTTAAATGAGATAATTTTTTCTAAAGGCTCTTCTCGATCAATCCCAATCAACACAAAGTTAGGATTAAATTTATGTTTTTGCCAAATATCTCGCTCAATAAATGGCATCTCTTTGCGACACACACCGCACCACGAAGCTGTAAATTGCAACATCACAACTTTACCACGTAGCGACGATAACTGCACAGAAGTACCATCATCTAACTGCACCGTAAAATCGGGCGCCATATCACCTACAGAGACAATATATCCTTTTGAACCATCCTCTTGTGCTACTGCGGTAAGCGCACAGCTCATCATCATAAAGCAAAATACGTGTATTTTTTTTATCATATATTAAATAGTTATCTTTTCTACTACGCCATCTACCACTTCAAAAATACGCGCATCACCACCTAAACGCATTATAATTTCGTCCAAATGTTCACGATTTGTATCGGTTATAAAAATTTGTCCAAATTCATCACGCGATACAAGTTTTACAATACGTGTAACACGTTCAACATCAAGTTTATCAAAAATATCATCTAACAATAAAATAGGAGTCTGTTCACTTACCTGTTTTAAATACACAAACTGTGCCAACTTTAAGGCTACCAAATAAGTTTTATTTTGTCCTTGAGAGCCTGTTCGTTTCATTGGATATTCGCCCAAAAGCATACTCAAATCATCTTTATGGGAACCGCGAGTAGTGTAACCCAACAGATGATCGCGTTGACGACACTCTTTCAAAAGTGGACGTAAATCGCCTTGTTGTAAATGCGACGTATAATGCAAAGCTACTTGCTCTTTCCCTGCCGATATTTCGGCATAAAACTGCTGAAAAACAGGCGTAAAAGCATCGATAAATTCAGCGCGTTTTTGATAAATATAAGTAGCCTCTATCGCCATCTGTTCCTCATAAATATCGAGCATGGTTTCATCCAACATCTGTTCCTTCATCATAGCATTACGATGCTGTAAAGCCGCATTATAACGTATTAAAGACGATAAGTAGGGTTTGTCATATTGTGATATAACGGTGTCTAAAAAACGGCGACGCTCATCACTACCATCAGTAATCAGATCCAAATCTGAAGGCGAAATAAGCACTACAGGAATCACCCCAATATGATCTGATAAACGCTCATAATCCTTTTTGTTTCGTTTGAATTGTTTTTTCGTACGATATTTTACCGCACACGAAATTAATTCTTCAACCTCCTTACGTTGATACACACCTTGCAACATAAAAAAATCAGAACCGTGTTTTATGACTTGAGTATCAACAGGATTTAAATGACTTTTACAAAATGATAAATAGTAAATAGCATCCAGTAAATTAGTTTTGCCCATACCATTTTGTCCCAAAAAGCAATTGATTTTGGGAGAAAACTGTAATTCACATTCAGTAATATTACGATAATTGAGTATGGAAATTTTATCTATATGCACAACTATCTTCTCTAGGTTAATTCAATGTTTTCAGGCGTACAATCATATCATCAGCTTGTTGCGATTTTTCTGCCTTATGACGCAATACATCCTCTACAAATGGATGTGTTTCGAATGCGCCTCTTACAGCTTCAAAATCATCAGAAACTTGCTGTGCGTGACCATCTAAACCAAAGCCCACATGAACTGTGGAACTAAATTCCTTTTTAGCATCATCATACAACTGCTGATCAAAATCAACTACAGCCTTCCTCCACTGTTCAACAAAGTTAATCAAATCCGTTACAGTGACAACTGACAGCGATTTACCCCAATAATGCTGCAGTTGATGATAAGTCCACGTCCAAGCAAATGCATCATAGTTAGCATGTAATTGTTCGAAGCGTGTTTGAATAGATTCTAATGAACATAGATTGTTTTTTTCTACGTCTTGCATTAAACGTTCTACTTCGCTCATAGGAGCCAGTAAACCTGCCAAATCACACCAATCGCCCACGCCGGTCTCTATTGTAGGCGTTAATTGACGCAGTATATCATGTAGTGAAGTAAATGAGCTAGCATTTAGTTTTTGAATTAGCATTCCACCCAAAAACTTTAAAATAGCCATTTTGTATGTCGATTCACCACGTAATAGCGACGAATGACGCAACACACATCCTTTGTATTGATATTCATCTTGTGAATTCTTACGTGAAGTTTTTAACACCTCTAGTTCTGAAATAGCTACAATCATCTTTTGAACCGTATAAGGATTCAAAAGACTAAAATTAATTTGATCTATTTTATGATGTGCTGTACGTGTATCACGTTTGGGCCATTTTTGAGCGTCACGTATAGTACCTACACTGCGCAGATTTGCTCCGGGAACAAGATAACTCTTTCCAGCTTGTTCTATTAAATACGAAAATGGAAGTTTTGAAGTATCAGCATGTTGCGTATGACGCCCCATGACTAATGTAAACATACCAACATGTGCTGGCCACAATAAATAAGAATCACTCGCTGTTTTTGAGCCACGTCCTAAAATACCTTGATGCAACGGCCCCAATTTGTACATGTGATTACTCTGATTAAAGCCAGAACCTGCGTTGAAAAACGAGAACATTCCAGCAATGAGTAAAGTCGATTTATGATGAGAAACCGTGTAAGGACCTGCAAAAACAGCGGTTGCCTCACCATGCAGACCTTGACTGTTTGCAAAAAATAGAGAATCAAGTGCAGAATACTGTTTGTCGAGCAAACAACCCTGCCCTACAAAACAACGAGAAATCAATGTTGCATCAGCAATACGTGCACCAGAAGCCACAATAAAATCGTCACAAACAACATCGGTACCTATGTAAGTGGGCGCTTCTTGAGCACTATTAACCGTTCCATTCGATAAGTGCGAAACTCCCTCTAAAATAGCATAATTACCAACACGCACATTTTTCAAAACACCACAATTTACCACACGCACGTTTTTACCAATCGTCCCTACAGTTGATTGTTGTTCACGAGCGTATACATCAATTGCTTTGGTAAGTTGTTCTATAACAGTTTTACGATATCTGTAAGCCGTTAACAGATACGCTAACTGAGCCGATAAGCCGTCAAAAATAGGTACTTCTCGTCCTCCACCTTCGTTCATCACAGCCACACGAACACCATTGCCAAACGTAGTTTGCTCATCAACTACCAATAGGTTTACATGCTCAATATAAGCACCTTCGCCGATATGATAATTAGCGATATAATTTTCAATATTACGAATATAAACATCGTTATCTACGGTTACATTATGCAAACGAGCATTAAAAATGCCAGCATGTACCGACAAGCCACCAGCAAGTGTGAAGCGTTTTTCAAATCGTCCCAAACTGATATCACCCGAAAATTCCACCTGTTGTACATAACTTGGTTCAAATCCCTCTAACACGTGGATACGAGCCCAATCATCGGCTGAACAACTATTTTCTTTCAGTCGCTCTATTTCTAAAGATGTAAGTGGACGATAATTCATATTGATTGAGATAAAAAACTACAAATAAACGCATTAATTATGCAAACCGCTCTATCACTTCTGCAATGGAACAGAGCTCTTGCTCGCCTGTTTCCATATTTTTAAGCATCACTTTATTGACCTCCATTTCTGAATCACCAACAATAGCCACATAAGGAATTTGATTGCTATTGGCATACCCCATCTGCTTTTTCATTTTTGCAGGTTCAGGATAAATTTCAGCGGCAATGCCTGCTTGACGCACTTGACGTAACAAAGGTAACGAATAATTCAATCCTTTTTCATCGAAAGCTACAAAAAGCAATGACGTCACTGCCAAACTATTTTTAGGAAAGAGATCTAATTGATTTAAAACATCGTAAATACGATCAGCACCAAAGGAAAAACCAACGCCAGAAACACCTGGTAAACCAAAAATTCCGGTTAAATTATCATAACGTCCACCGCCCGAAATACTGCCCATTTCAACGCTAACGGCTTTTACTTCTAAAATAGCTCCAGTATAATAATTCAAACCGCGTGCTAAAGTTAAATCTAACTCTATATGACACTGAATATCTGATTGTTGAATATATGTAAACACCTCTTCTAATTCGGCAATGCCCTCCAAACCAACTTCAGACGATGCTAAAACAGTTTTGAGCGTAGCTAATTTCTCTGCGTTAGAGCCTTGTAAACCTAAAATAGGTTGCAATTTATCAATAGCAACTTGCGAAATACCTTTTTCGAGTAGTTCCTTATTAACATTGTCTAAACCAATTTTGTCAAGTTTATCGATAGCCACTGTGATATCAATAATACGCTCCGATTGGCCAATAAGTTCAGCAATTCCAGCCAAAACTTTACGGTTATTCAGCTTAACAACCACAGGTATTTTGAATAGCTTGAATGCCTCATCAATCATTTCAATCAATTCCGCTTCATAAATCAGAGAATCGCTACCCACTACGTCGGCATCGCACTGATAAAATTCACGATAACGCCCTTTTTGAGGACGATCAGCACGCCACACAGGTTGAATTTGAAATCGTTTAAACGGGAATGTCAACTCCTCACGATGCTGAACAACATAACGCGCAAAAGGCACCGTTAAGTCGTAACGAAGCCCTTTTTCTGAAATTTTATTAATCAATTTTACGCTATTACGCGTAATCAACTCCTCATCGGTTAAGTTGGCTGCAAAATCTCCAGAGTTGAGTATTTTGAATAACAATTTATCACCTTCTTCGCCATATTTCCCCATCAGTGTGGATAAATTCTCCATGGCAGGCGTTTCAATTTGTTTGAAACCATAACGGTAGAAAACAGAACGAATGGTGTCAAAGATGTAATTGCGTTTTGCCATTTCGACTGGCGAAAAATCACGTGTACCTTTTGGAATACTTGGTTTCACTATCACTTATATTTTGAAAAATCAATAAACTCTAAAACTACTCTACTTAATTAAATACTTGCTTGCAGATAAAATCTGTAGCACCAACATGTTTTTTCACATAATCGCCTGCTGCCGTTGCAGCTTCAGTATTTAAAAATAGCGCATTAATACGGTCTTCCATCTGACGATAACTTGTTACAGAATACCCACCACCACAGGTGATAAGCTCACGAGCTTCACGGATTTTTTGATAGTTAGGACCAAAAACTACAGGCATATTCCACACGGCAGCCTCCAATGTATTATGAATTCCCGCACCAAATCCACCACCAACGTAAGCGACTTTACCATAACGATAAAGCGACGACAAAACACCAATGGTATCAATCACTAAACAATGTGCATTAGCTGCCTCTGCTGGAGTAGTTTGTGTGTAAAGTACAAAATTACAACGCAATTTTGCCGTAAGGTTTGTAATATGCTCGTCCGATACCTCATGTGGTGCTATAATCAATTTGTGTTCCTCATAATTAGCATTCACATAGCGAGTTAACAAATCTTCATCGGGCTCCCATGTACTGCCAGCTACAAGCACTTCGCCACCTTGTACAAAAGCTTCAGCTATAGGTAAGTTGTGGGCTATTTCAGCAATATCAGCAACACGATCGAAACGCGTATCACCACCAACAGTAACATGTTTTACACCAAATTGATTTAATAACGCTTTCGACTCTTCGTCCTGTACAAAAATCAAAGTAAACGCATCGAGCAAATTTAAGAAAAAACCGCCATATTTCTTGAAAAAAAGTTGTTGTGAACGAAATATTGCAGAAATAATGTACGTAGGAATTTCCCTTTTTTTTAACTCAAGCAGATAATTTGCCCAAAATTCATACTTAATAAAAATAGCCTTCTCGGGATTTACAATATCCAAAAAACGTTTTACATGCGAAGGTGTATCGAATGGCAAATAACAAACCAGATCAACTTCGGCATAGTTTTTACGGATTTCATAACCTGATGGCGAAAAAAACGTAAGTATGATTTTTTTCTTAGGTTGTGTGCTGCGTAAGCGCTCAATAACGGGGCGACCTTGTTCAAATTCACCTAAAGAGGCAGCATGAAACCACACATAACGTTGTGATTTATCTATATTTTCCTCTAAGATGCGAAACACCTCTTTACTACCTTCGTAGCGTAAACGCATTTTGCGCTTAAAAGGCGACATCACAGCTACAAAACAGCGCATCAAAAAGATAGATAAATTATATATAACATGCATAATAACAAATTTTAATATAATTCGTTGAAAAAAGTAATTTATAAAAGAAAAGCACTCCAAACGTATTTGAAATGCCTTTCTAAAGGTTTGGAATAGATTATTTTCTGATTCCTAATTCTTTGATAATAGCGCGATAACGTTCAATGTCTACGTCTATTAAATAGTCAAGTAAACGACGACGTTTACCAACTAACATTTTCAAAGAGCGTTCTGTACTATAATCTTTTTTGTTTGACTTCAAGTGTTCAGTCAAATGGTTAATACGGTATGAAAACAATGCAATTTGTGATTCGGGAGAACCAGTGTCAGTGTTAGACTTGCCGTATTTACCGAAGATTTCTGCTTTTTTTGCTGCGTCTAAATACATAAAAAACTACAATTATTATAATTATCCCATTATTGGGACTGCAAAGGTACAATTTTATTTGTAATAACCAAATAGTTACACATTTTATTTTTCAACGGGCGTTTCTTCTGCTTTAGTTTGCTCCTGAGGCTTTTTAAGCGACTCATCATTTATCACAAAACGCGTATAATAAGAAATCAATAAGGTGGTGGCTGGCAGTGCGATAATCATACCGATAACACCAAATAGTGCGCCCCAAATCGACAACGACAACAAAATAATGGCAGGATTAAGCCCCACGGCTTTACCCATAATTTTAGGCATTAACACAAGATCCTCTACTGCTTGTACTACTATAAAAATAATAAAAACACCTAACATTATTAGCCAAAAACTTTGTCCGGTTTCCATAGATTGTAACAAAGCTAAAAATATTACGGGAACAAACCCAATTGTTTGTAAATAAGGCACTAAATTAAGCAAGCCAATAAACAAACCCATGGTAATAGCCAACAGTAAACCAAGAATACTAAATCCGATGGCAAACAACACACCAACAACTGCTGCTACCAAGCCTTGACCACGAAAATAACGATTCATACCTGCTGCCACATCGTTACGCAAATCAGTAACAAATGGACGATATTTTATCGGTATAATCGATAGAAAACCTTCCGAAATAGCCTCATAATCAATCAGAATAAAAATCACATAAAGTAGCACAACAAACACTACAAAAAGACCTATTATAAAGTTCCATGTACTGGACAATAACCCAAAAAACTGCGGCATAATTTTCTCCATAGCGCCTTGGACATTTTGCCACGTAAACACGTTGTCCAAATCCACTTTCGACAACAAATCATTTATCCATTGATTTATATTGTATGAAAGCAATGAAGTACCTTCCATCTTTTGTACATAATCGACCAAAAGCACACCCATACGTGAAAACTCTTGAACAACTGACGGCAAAAACAGCCAGCCGATTAAGACAAGTAGTGCAGTAACCAAGATTAAAACTGTAAAAATGGATAAAATCCGATTTTTAAATTTCAATCGATATTGAAAAAATGTAACTAGAGGATATAGCAAATAGGCTATCAACCAACCTATTACAAACGGAAGTAGCACCGTTGAGAGTTTATTAATTAAAAATAATAGTGCTACAACTATAAGCAAACCAATCACAAGGCGTACTACTCTATCAAATGTATAAGGACGTTTCAGGGCTTCCATAATCTAAAAATTTAGTGGTAAAAGTAGAAAAAATATGGCACAATAAGAGAAAATAATAAAAAACTTTAACTACTAGTTAGCTATTGACGTTTACTCAAATTATTTATTATTAAATTGGTTCATTGTGGTTTGCAAACCTGCCAAACAAAAGCTTTTGATGATTTCGCCCGCTTTTTCTAAACGTGCAGGCAACAGTTCTTGCTCTTCGATAGGAAAACGGCTAAGCACATATTCTACCTGATAGCCTTTGGGAAAATCGTTGCCTACACCAAAACGCAAACGCGCATAATTTTGCGTACCAAGTATCTCGTTAATATTTTTCAATCCATTATGACCAGCATCGCTACCATTACCTTTGAGACGGAGAGTTCCAAAAGGCAACGCCAAGTCGTCCACAACAACCAACACGTTTTCGAGCGCAATTTTCTCTTGTTGCATCCAATAACGCACAGCATTTCCACTCAAATTCATAAACGTAGAAGGTTTGAGCAACAATAATGTGCGCCCTTTTAAACGACATGTAGCAACTGCGCCATAACGTTGATTCTCAAAAAAAACATTGGACGCTTCAGCAAAAGCGTCCAATATATCGAAACCAATATTGTGGCGGGTATGTTCATATTCAGAACCGATATTGCCCAGTCCGACAATAAGATATTTCATAATAAATTCGTTGTTACAAATTATTCTTGTGATTGTTCTGCTTCAGCTGTGTCAGCAGTAGCTGCAGCACCACGAGCAGCACGTGTTAATTTAACAGCACATACTACTGCGTTAGGTGTATTCAAAATTTCCAAATCGTCATATTTCAATGAGCGTACTTGGATTGTTTTACCTAATTCAAGTTTTTCTACATTGATAACTATAGATTCTGGCATTTTAGAAGGAATTGCTTTAATACGCATTTTACGCATTTCAAGAGTCAATTTACCACCAGCACGTACACCAGCTGCCAAACCTTTCACTTTTACAGGCACTTCCATAACAATTGGTTTATCTGGTGATACTTCAATAAAATCGATATGAAGTACTTTGTCCGATACAGGATGAAATTGAATTTCTCTCATAACTGCATCTACTTTTTTACCATCAATATCCAATGCAACCAAGAAAATTTCTGGCGTATAAATCAATTTACGTACAGACGAAGAGGTTACTTCAAAATGTACATTGTCTTTTCCACCATAAAGTTCGCAAGGAATAGAATCTTTAGCGCGAACAGCTTTTGCTGCTTTTTTACCGATCTCATTACGAACGGTACCTTTTAGTTCAAATGTTTTCATGTTGTTTTAATTAAAATTGTGTTACTCAAAATTTAAGCTTTCAATAATGGCTTAATTTCCCATCACACGGATGCCCGTGAAAAGCGGTGCAAAGGTATATCTTTTTTTTCAAAATACAAACAGTAAAAATCACTTAAATCATAAGTTTAAACAGATTTTTTTATTCCAAGAGGTGTTCGAAGAGAAAAAAGAGCCCTAACAGAATAAAAAATGCGCCTACAGCCCAACGAAAATAGTTACCCACTTTTTGAATCGAGGCGTAAAAACGGCTAATACTTTCCAAACTAAAAGCCAAAATCCACGAAATGAGAATAACGGGCAACGCTACCGTAAGCGCAAACACCAACAACAAGAGCCAACCTGCTTCGGCATGTGTACCAAGTGGCACCAATATACCGAAGAAAATCATGGCATTGGTTGGGCAAAAAGCTAATGACAAAATAGCACCAAGCAGAAACGAACCCCAAGCGCTCTGTTTCATACGCTGCTCTACACTATCGGGTATGAGCGACCACTTGAACGATGGAAATAAATCGGCCACAAACATAAGCGCACCCATAATGATAAGAAATGGTATGAGCAGCAGTTCGCCATATTCGGCAAAAAAATCTTGCACGTGCAAAATTTCAGCACCACTGTGTAAAAGCCACATCAAAATACCGCCAAGCAATCCAAACGCCAGTGTGCGCCCGAGTGTGTACCACAAACCATTACGAAATACGCGCTTAGGCGTGGTAATATCGCGCCCTAAATAGCCAATACTGGCAATGTTGGTCAATATAGCACACGGATCGAGTGCAAATACTAATCCTAATAAAAACGTAATCCACAGCGGCGATTCCGCCTGATTTATTAGTGATGTTAAAAAATCCATATATACATTATTTTTTAGCTGATTCAATCAATTCTTTTACCTGTTTCACCGTCAAATATTTGCCAACCGACACCACTACTTCGTCAATAACCAAGGACGGCATGCGACACACACGGTAGCTCAAAATTTGTTTCACATCGTGAATGGCTTGCACCTCAATGGGCTCACCCAGCTCTGCCACCGCTTGCAAAACGGCATCGTACGTGGCAGCACAGCTCTTACAGTGCGATTCGAGTAATACTTTAATAATCATAACAACCATTTATAAAATGGGAACAAAAATAGCAAAAAGGGTTGATAAAACCTAATGACTACCCACAAAAAAATGGAGATACCATTTGGTTCAAGTTCGGAATTGAAAATAACGTCCGCAGATAAATAAACTTGCGCCAAAAAGGTTTTTTATGGGACAACAACAATTGTATTACTGCTTATTTTGTTATTCATATCAATAGGAAGTGGATAATAGAATAAAGTTATAAAAATATCTTTATCAGGTATAATTTTTTTGTGTGTATTATTCATCATATAGTCCCATGAAATATCAATTTTATATGTAAGAACTTCATTATTCTTTATTTTCTGAAATATGCCAATTGGTCCATATCCTAGTGTGAACCATTGTGAATCATATTCAATATTGTTTTGAAATATACTCAAACGCCAAGGTAGTCTTAAACAAAAACTATTTTGTAGTGATTTAGGTACTACTATTTGATGATTTTTTGTTGATGTATTTTTTATATACACCAACAATGTAGTAATATTATTCTCTGTTTTTGACTCTGAAATTGTAATTTCACCTTTAAAATTAAATTTATCATATTTAGCGTAACTACTTAAACTGATCGTTAAAGTAACAATTATCAAACTAACAATGATTATTGAACTATTTTTCATTTTTACCAAATATTTAGGAGTAATTGATTGATATTATAAGTATTTGATATATTTTGTAAATGGTATAATACACCATAATTTCTTGTAGCATTCGAAAAATCACTTCGTCTAGCCACTAGTTAATAGCCTTGAATTTACCTCCCGTTGGTCAGTAACCTTTGGTTGTAAACACGAAACAAAGATATAAAAAACAGACAGAACATCTACACATATGCACGTCTATTTTTAAATTGGCGGAGCCAATATGACAAATTGTTAGTAACTTTTGTTGTTTAGATTTTTACATTTAGGCTTATTCTACTAATTTTACATCATAGGCGTTCTGCCTCTATTTTTTTATTATATCACTCACTACCAACTGGATAAACCATTTGGGCTACAGCAAGCTAATCAAAAAAAATACAAAATATGAAATTTACACATCTACACGTCCACTCACACTACTCCATTCTTGACGGTATGTCAAAAGTTCCCGATTTAGTGGATAAATGTATGCATAACGGCATGCGTTCCATGGCACTAACCGACCACGGCAGCATGTTTGGAATCAAAGAATTTGTGGATTACGCAGACAAAGTAAACAAAAAAACAAAAGAAAAAATTGGCGAATTAGAAGCCAAACTTAAATTAGCTGACGGTAGTGAAAAAGTAGCCTTAGAAACAGAATTAACTGAACTCAAAGAACGTATTTTTAAACCTATCATTGGAGTTGAAGCCTACTGCGCACACAACAGCCTGCTCGATAAAAGTTCAAAAGAAGACAGCAGTGGTTATCATTTGGTATTGTTAGCAAAAAACAAAACCGGTTACGACAATCTTTGCAAACTGGTGTCCACCGCTTGGATTGATGGCTATTACTACCGCCCACGCATCGATAAAGCCTTGCTCGAAAAATATCACGAAGGGTTAATTGTGTCGTCGGCTTGCCTCGGTGGCGAAGTACCTCAGCACATTATGCGTGGCGACATAAAAGCTGCCGAAGCCTCAATACAATGGTATAAAAACCTTTTTGGTGACGATTTTTATCTGGAAATGCAGCGACACCAAACCGATAAACCTGGTGGCGACCAACAAACTTATCAGAAACAGAAAGAGGTTAATAAAGTGCTCGTTGAATTGGCGCAAAAAACCAACACAAAACTTATTGCCACAAATGACGTTCATTTTGTAGATGAAGAACATGGCGAAGCACATGACCGTTTAATCTGTTTAAACACGGGCAAAGATTTGGACGATGAAAACCGCATGCGCTACACCAAACAGGAGTGGCTCAAATCGCCCGAAGAGATGGCCGCTATCTTCGTCGACATGCCCGAAGTGCTCAAAAACACACAGGATATTGTAAATAAAGTTGAAGTATTCAGCTTAAATTCTGATCCTATTATGCCCAAGTTCGATATTCCATCGGAATTTGGAACCGAAGAGAGCTACCGCACTAAATATACGAACGAAGACCTATTTAACGAGTTCACACACAACGAGAAAGGCGAAGTAATTTTGAGCCAAGCCGAAGCCGAAAAGAAAATAGCAAAACTTGGCGGTTACGATAAACTCTATCGCATCAAGTTGGAGGCTGATTATTTAGCAAAATTAACTTGGGAAGGTGCTCACAAGCGATACGGCGAAAACTTAACCGAGGAACAGACAGAGCGCATTCTTTTTGAACTCCACGTTATGAAAACCATGGGATTTCCGGGTTACTTCCTTATCGTGCAAGATTACATTCGCGCTGCACGCGAGGAGTTAGGTGTTTGGGTTGGTCCAGGACGTGGTTCAGCAGCAGGCTCGGTGGTGGCTTACTGTTTACGCATTACCGACATTGATCCACTCAAATACGACTTGCTGTTTGAACGTTTTCTAAATCCCGACCGCATTTCTATGCCCGATATTGATGTCGATTTTGACGACGACGGACGTGGTGCTGTGATTGATTGGGTAACCCAAAAATATGGCAAAGAAAAAGTGGCTCACATCATCACTTACGGCACTATGGCTACAAAATCTTCTATCAAAGATGTGGGGCGTGTGCAAAAAGTGCCTCTCGCTACTGTGAACGAATTGGTCAAATTTATTCCCGATAAATTTAGTGATCAATTAGCTGATAAAGTCACAGGGAAAGTACCAGAAGTAAATATCAAAAACTGCCTAAAATACGTTCCTGAATTAAAACAGGCAGTAGAAGGCGATAATGCCAACATTTCGTCCATGCTCAGGTATGCTGAAGAGTTGGAAAACACGGTACGCCAAGTGGGCGTTCACGCTTGCGGAATGATTATCGGTGCCGACGATTTAACCAAATTTGTACCGCTTGCCACGGTAAAAGATCGTGCTACCGATGAAGATGTACTAGTAACCCAATATGATGGGCATTTAGTAGAATCAGTTGGTCTTATCAAGATGGACTTTTTAGGACTAAAAACACTCTCTATTTTGAAAGAGGCACTCAATAATATCAAAAAATCACACGGTATTGATATTGACATTGATGCCATTCCGATGGATGATAAGAAGACTTACCAACTTTATGCCGAAGGCAAAACTATTGGTACTTTCCAATTTGAGTCGCCCGGTATGCAAAAATATCTACGCGAGTTAAAACCGACTGTTTTTGAGGATTTGATTGCCATGAATGCTTTGTACCGCCCGGGACCAATGGATTACATTCCGCAATTTATTGCTCGCAAACAGAAACGTGAAGCTATTACTTACGATATTCCTGTAATGGAAACTTACCTGAAAGAGACATACGGCATCACCGTTTATCAGGAGCAGGTCATGTTGCTATCGCGTTTACTAGGAGGTTTTACACGTGGTGAATCTGATGCTCTTCGTAAAGCTATGGGTAAAAAAATCCGTGCAGTACTGGACGAGTTAAAACCCAAATTTATTGCAGGAGGTCAAAAGAATGGGCATGATCCTGAAATTTTAGATAAAATCTGGACTGATTGGGAGAAATTTGCATCGTATGCATTCAATAAGTCACATGCTACCTGTTATTCATGGATTTCATACCAAACCGCCTATTTAAAAGCTCACTATCCAGCAGAATTTATGGCGGCTAACCTAACGCGCAACCGCGATAGCATTACCGATATTACCAAGTTTATGGACGAGTGTAAAGCTATGAAATTGAGCGTAAAAGGTCCCGATATCAATGAGTCTGAGTTAAATTTCACCGTTAACAAAGCTGGCGATATTCGTTTTGGGTTGGGCGGAATAAAAGGCGTAGGCGAAGGTGCAGTAGAGGCTATTATTCAAGAACGTACCGCAAATGGTCATTACACCAGTATTTACAATTTTGTAGAACGTGTAAATTTGAGCGCTTGCAATCGCAAAGCGATAGAAAGTTTGGCGTTAGCTGGTGCTTTTGACAACTTCGAAGAAATCAATCGTGAACATTTTTTGGCTAATAACTCCAAAGGAGAACAGACCATCGATGCACTTATTCGGTATGGAAACCGTTACCAACAAGATCAAGCCTTGACACAAAATTCGCTCTTTGGCGATATGGAAAACATCGAAATAAGCAAACCCGAAATTCCAAATGTATTAGAATGGTCATCACTAGAACGCTTGAACAAAGAAAAAGAGTTGATCGGTATTTACCTCTCATCGCATCCACTCGACCGTTACCGCGTGGCATTAGAGTATGGTTGTTCTACTCACATGGCTGATATGCCCGAACTGAAAACAAGTGGACGCCCTACTCCATTTACTGTGGGCGGAATGATTGTTGGTGTACGTGAAGGAATTACCAAAAACAATCGTCCGTATGGAATTCTCACTCTTGAAGACTATTCGGGTCAATATGAATTTCCACTGTTTGGAAAAGATTATGTCGAGTTTGGTAAATTCTTGAAAAAGGACCTCTTTATACTCATCAGAGGAAAAATCCAAGAGCGTGGTGCTGATTGGAAAAAATATCCTCAAAAAGATGAATCAACCAACACCCTGAAAGAGTGGGAGGTAAAAATTACATCTATTGATATGCTTGAAGATGCGTATGAATCGTTAATTCAAAAGATTACTATTACTCTGCCATTGTCGCACATTAACCCTATGAACAATAACGACTTACTGTCGCTTTTTGAAGAAAACCCGGGTAAAACAGATTTGTATTTACAAATAACCGATGTGGAAGCCAGTGCTGCTGTGACACTACGTTCTAAAAAATACAAAGTTGAAGTTTCATCAGCTTTCATCGACCGCCTAAAAGAGCTTGAAGCTGAAGAAATTGTAGATTTTAAAGTGAATGGCTGATGTGTTAATAACTTTTTTTGACAACTCACTATATTTATACTATTTTTGTTTTTATCATTTTGAAAAACAAATTTAAACGTAACATATTATGGCTCAACTTATTCAAGATTCAAACTTTGATGAATTATTAGCAAATAATTCACTGGTTGTAGTAGATTTCAGTGCCACTTGGTGTGGACCTTGTCGCATGGTAACGCCTATTATTGAAGAATTGGCAAAAACCTATGAAGGACGTGTTCTAATTGGCAAAGCTGATATTGAAGACGCTGTAGATTTAACCGAAAAATATGGAATTAGAAGCGTGCCAACCATTCTCTTTTTCAAAAACGGCGAACTTTTAAGCGACAAATTTGTAGGTGCTGTTTCTAAAAACACTTTAGTCGATAAAATCGAATCGTTGTTGTAAAAAAATAGTTGAATACGTAAAGCACGGAACAATTTTTTATGGTTTCGTGCTTTTTTATGTTATTTTCATCGAAAAACTTAATAAATCCATAAGATTTTACTACCTTTGTCGGTTGATAAAACTCCTAACCAAAGCGATTTCTATACATGAAGCGAATACGTAATTTTTGTATTATTGCACATATCGACCACGGAAAAAGTACGTTGGCCGACCGTCTTTTAGAATTCACTCAAACTATTTCACAAAAAGATTTACAAGCCCAAGTTTTGGATAGCATGGATCTGGAACGTGAACGTGGTATTACCATCAAGAGTCACGCCATTCAAATGCGCTACAAATACCAAGGCGAAGAATATACGCTCAACCTGATCGATACTCCGGGACACGTAGACTTTTCGTACGAAGTTTCACGCTCTATTGCTGCTTGCGAAGGTGCACTACTCATTGTTGATGCAACACAAGGCATTCAGGCTCAAACCATTTCTAACTTGTACATGGCATTTGAACATGATTTGGAAATAATCCCAATCATGAATAAAATGGACATGGATAGCGCCATGCCCGACGAAGTAGAAGATCAAATTGTAGAGTTATTGGGATGTAAACGCGAAGAAATCATCCGTGCAAGTGGTAAAACGGGATTAGGTATTGATGATATTTTACACGCTATCGTTGAACGTGTTCCTGCACCAACCGGCGACCCAGAAGCACCACTACAATGTCTTATTTTCGACTCAGTTTTCAACTCTTTCCGTGGTATTATTGCTTATTTTAAAATTGTAAATGGCACTATCAACACAGGCGATTTAGTAAAATTTGTAGCTACAGGCAAAGAATACGATGCTGATGAGATTGGTATTTTAAAATTAGATTTTGTACCACAACAACAGCTTTCAGCTGGCAATGTTGGTTATATCATTTCGGGTATCAAAACCTCAAAAGAGGTAAAGGTAGGAGATACGATTACACACGTCAAACGCCCTTGCGATAGTGCTATTGCAGGTTTTGAAGAGGTAAAACCTATGGTGTTTGCAGGTATATATCCGATTGACACAGAAGATTTTGAAGATTTACGTTCATCTATCGAAAAATTACAATTAAATGATGCGTCGCTAACGTTTGAACCAGAATCGTCGGTGGCACTTGGTTTTGGCTTCCGTTGCGGTTTTTTGGGTATGTTGCACATGGAAATTATCCAAGAACGACTTGACCGCGAATTCAATATGAACGTAATTACTACGGTGCCAAATGTGTCATATAGAGTGTACACAACAAGTGCTAAAAATGACGCCATAGAAGTACATAATCCATCGGGATTACCTGACTTTAGCTCTATTGACCGTATTGAAGAACCTTACATACGCGCCTCGGTTATCACACAGACTAACTATATTGGACAAATTATGACACTGTGTTTAGGAAAGCGCGGTGAACTCATTAAACAAGATTACATATCGGGAAACCGTGTGGAACTCATATACGATATGCCTTTGGGCGAAATTGTATTCGACTTTTACGACAAGTTAAAAAGTATATCAAAAGGTTATGCGTCATTCGATTATCACATGAATGGCTACCGCCCTTCTAAATTGGTAAAATTGGACATTTTATTAAATGGAGAGCCTGTCGATGCCCTTTCGGCACTCATTCATTTTGATAATGCGTATAATTTAGGACGTCGTATGTGCGAAAAATTAAAAGAACTTATTCCGCGCCAACAATTTGACATTGCTATTCAAGCAGCTATAGGTTCTAAAATTATAGCTCGTGAAACGGTAAAAGCCGTACGCAAAGATGTTACAGCCAAGTGTTATGGTGGGGACGTTTCGCGTAAACGAAAGTTATTAGAGAAACAGAAAAAAGGGAAAAAACGTATGAAACAAATTGGTAATGTGGAAGTGCCACAAAAAGCCTTTTTAGCTGTTCTTAAATTAGATTAGTGGTTATTTATTAGTCTCTATTATTAATTTTTAAAATTTTTACATTATGCTTTTGTTAAATGTAACTGCGCCTTCCTTACCAGATGTGCCGTTATGGGCATCAATCCCATTTGCAATCATGTTGTTATCGATTGCTATTTTACCTTTGGTTGTAGAGTCGTGGTGGGAACGTAACCGTCACAAATTAATTGTTGCTTTAGCACTGGCTATCCCAACTGCTATCTATTTAATCAACAAAGGGCTTATTCACAATTTGGAACATCAAATTTTATTTGATTACATTCCATTTATCATTCTGTTAGCTTCATTATTTGCTGTTACTGGTGGTATTCACCTCAGTGGAGATATTAAAGCAAAACCTATTGTCAATACGCTATTTATTGGTATTGGCTACCTTTTAGCGTCATTTATGGGAACAACAGGTGCTGCTATGTTGCTTATTCGTCCTGTTATTAGCACCAATCAACAGCGCGAACACAAAGTTCACACTATTTTGTTTTTCATAGCAGCAGTA
>Ga0116183_1001295_pt1 | contig 28487 bp, 22 predicted proteins | sample AD_UKC078_MetaG_FD_89753 | JGI IMG/M metagenome (GOLD analysis project Ga0116183, IMG submission 89753) | Active sludge microbial communities of municipal wastewater-treating anaerobic digesters from USA - AD_UKC078_MetaG | ecosystem: Engineered > Bioreactor > Anaerobic > Digestate | place: USA...
AGGGGGAAACTGGACTTTGTCGAGCAACCTCAATATCGACTCAAATACGTTGTTTATCGACTATGCCAATAACAGAGTCGGCATAAATACCGCTACCCCCGAATTTAGCCTCGCGCTGGGCGGCGACGGCGGGATACTGGCGAGGGGGACTAAAGATAGCGGGGCTACGCTTAGCGATCTTGGCGCCGGGACGAGGATGATATGGTATCCCAGAAAATCGGCGTTTAGAGCGGGATATGTTGATGGAACTCAATGGAACGACGCTAATATAGGGGATTACTCCGTCGCTATGGGAAGCGGTACTACCGCAAGCGGGGTCCGTTCGACGGCTATGGGAAGTAATACTACCGCAAGCGGGACAAATTCTACGGCTATGGGATCCGGCGTTACTGCAAGCGGGGTAAATTCTACGGCTATGGGATGGTCGACTACTGTAAGCGGGCCTGCTTCTACGGCTATGGGATACGGTACTACCGCAAGCGGAGGGTACTCAACGGCTATGGGAGACAGTACTACCGCAAGCGGGAATATTTCTACGGCTATGGGACACGGTACTACTGCAAGCGGGCAGCGTTCTACGGCTATGGGACACTATACGACGGCGCAGTCTTACGCCTCGTTGGTTGCGGGGCGATATAATGTTATATCAGGGACGGTAGACAGTTGGGTAGATACCGAGCCGCTGTTTGTATTAGGGAACGGCGCCGACTCTTCGTCTCGAAGCAACGCCTTTGTCGTATATAAAAATGCAAACGTTGAGATTAAGACGTTATCTACAAACGGCGCGGTCTATTCTAATAATAAGATTCTTACTAACGTTAATCCTTCGTCGAGAGAGTATAAAAAAAATATAAAAGATATCGATCTTAAGCCGGAGCGCCTCCTTAAACTTCAACCAAAATCGTTTATCTGGAAAAGTAACAATCAAAAAGATATAAGCTATATTGCCGAGGAAGTCAGAGATATAATACCCGAACTTTTTCAGGACGACGGACTTAATAAAGGCTTTGACGTGGCAAAACTTCCCTTTTATATAATTGAACTTGTGAAAGAACAGCAAACCATAATTGATGCGCAAAAAGAGGAGTTGTCTCTTGTAAACGACAAACTCAAAATACTTGAGACGACGCTATCCGCGGCTGTAGGGCAAACTATCGCCCCGGATAAACTCGTTCAAGATTTGAGAGGCAAGTCAAACGTTAATATCTATCAATATCTTGTTTTCGTTTTAATGGGGCTTGTCGTATTGCTGGTAGTAATTTTCTCTATATCGACCGTTTTTATGTTGAAAAAAATTAGGAAGTAGAGGCGGGTAATGGACGCGTATGCGTTAAACTAAAGAAACACATATGTGTCAAATTTTATCGAGGAGCAGCGCGACGTTGCGACTGAACCGTCGATTTCCCCTTGCATACGCGCGGGACGCGAAATCGACGGTTCACTTGGACGTGGAAATTGACTGGCAACCTGCCGGCGTTGCGTCGCATATGCAGCTCCATATGTGTCAAAATTTTATCTTTGCTCCATATGTGTCAAATTTTATACGACAATTGTCGCGCCGCGTATGCGCTAAACTTTTTTACTGTAAATCTTTTTATTTGACAAATGAAAAGATTTTGAGTAAATTTAAAAACAAAATATGAGGTAAATATTATGCATATAACTACCGTTGATAATGGATATATAAAACTTCCGGATGAGATTTTAAAGGAAAATGAAAACGCTAGGTTTTATATATTCAAAGATAAAGATGTGATAGTTTTAAAGAAAATAAATAATATTCGAATAACCGACGATATAGACGACGATGAGGAAGCAAATATTGAGTTAATTAATAAAGAAATAGAAGAGTATCGAAAAAGTAAAAAATGAATATTGTAATTGACTCAAATATCTGGATTTCCGGGATATTTTGGAATGGTAAACCAAAAAATTTGTTAAAGATCCTGGAAAACTGTCAAACTTCCTGATAACGGCGAGCCGTCGACCTGATTCTTCGACAGGCTCAGAACGATAGGTTGAAGGAGAAGTCGAGGGGGGTATAGAATATTTACTATAAAAAAAGGGCGTATTATATGAAGAGAATGTTTTTTTTATTACTTGCGTCAATTCTTTTGGTTTCTTGCGTTTTTAAAGACAGTAAAGAACTAAAACTTGCAAGATCGGCCGGTAAGAGCGGAAATTATAAAGAGGCGCTGAACTATTACGACAATTATATCTCCGACAACTCGGACGACAAAAGCGTCAAAAAGATATATCTCGAAAGAGCGGAGGTTTATTATAACGTCAAGGAGTATCAAAAATGCTACGAGGACGTCTCGCTGGCGATAAGGATTGACGACAAATACGAAGGCGCTTATATGCTTAGAGGCGCGTTGTTTGCGGAAATCGGCGAACTCCAAAATGCGCTGGACGATTTTACAAGGATAATTACCGCCAATCCCAAAAATCATGCCGCTTTTTTTAGACGGGGCAACGTATTTTTCATAGCGGGGCAATATGAAGATGCGATAAAAGATTTTTTCGCGGCGTCCAAACTTAAAAAAAACGAATCGATCTACTATATCAATACGGGACTTTCATTCTACAAACTCAACGATTATGAAACCGCTATCGATTATTTTACAAAAGCGGCTAAGACCGGCAAAAAAAACTTTGCCCCATATTATCGCAGAGGGGTCGTATATACGACGATTTCGCTTTTTAGAAAGGGGATTGAAGATTTTAATACCGCGATAAAGATAAACCCCAACGTTTCAGACGCCTATTTTCAGAGGGGGCTGGCTTTCCGGAATATAGGCCGGTTTGACGATGCGCTGTCGGATTATGAGTCCGCTCTGCGGCTCGATCCCAAAAATGTAAACATTCATAAAAACAAAGCGTCTCTCTATTTTAATTTCGGCAAATACAACGACGCTATTCTCTCCTATTCAAAAGTAATCGAGCAGAGCCCCGAAGATATCGACGCTTACAACTACCGGGGACTTAGCTACTATTACGGTAAAGAGTATAACAAAGCGATCGACGATTTTGAAAAAACGCTAAGTCTAAATAAGGATTTTATAAGCGGATACAACAACAGAGGGTTGTGTTACTATTCGCTAAAGAGATATAACGAAGCGCTAGCCGATTTCAACTACGTTTTGTCAAGAAATCCCGGGTTTGCAAATACCTACTTTAACCGCGGCAATTTATACCTTGAGAGAAACGACAAAGAAAAAGCGCTTGAAGATTATAACAGCGCGATAAAATTTAACGATAGATTTGTAGACGCATACATAAGCAGAGCTTTTATAAAAAAATCCCGTTCCAAATACGATGAAGCTCTTAAAGACTACAACGCCGCTCTAAATATTATGCCTAATAACGTCTCCGCCTATCACGAAAGAGCCAAAATTTATTTTTATCTCAATAAATCCGTCGAATCTCTCGAAGACCTAAACCGAATTATCGAAAGCGCCAAGCAAAATCCCGTTATATATATAACCGTAGGGATGTATTATAACTATTTTCAAAAAGATAAGACAAAAGCTCTTGACTATATAAAATTAGCGCTTAATAACGACAATAACAAAGTTCTGAAAGATTATATATTAAACGATACGGATTGCAAATATTTTCTTAAAGATATAATAGAATCTGATGAGTTTAAAAGTTTATAATAATATAAAAAAATATCTCTATAACTCTATAATATTTTTTTTGTTTTTACTACTCCTCTCCTGCGTTCGTAAAGAATATAAGCGCAGCGAAGAAATAGTAGAATACTATATAAATTATGAGGCGAATCTCCTTTCCGAGGAAGCGATAAAAAAGGGATTTGCCGTCTGGGAAAATTCTATCGACGGAAAAATAAAATTTATATATCGGGGACGAAACAGAGCTGGAATAATAAAGGACGGAAAAAACACAGTATCCTTTGTTAAAGAATTTCCGGCGACGCTCGATCAAAAGCATATAGCGTATTGCTATAATTGGCGCAAAGATAAAACGATTATCGAGTCGGATATTATTTTTAATATGTCGCCGGTAAAGTGGACGACCGGCAAGACTAAGACGCCGAATTCTTACTGTATAGAAGGGATACTTCTTCATGAAATCGGTCATCTGCTCGGATTATCTCATATAAACTCCGATAAGTCCGTTATGAAAAAAAAACAAACTATAGAAGATTCTTACAATACCGTTATCGACGATCTTACCATCGAAGAGTTTAAAAAACTATACGGAGATTGACGGAGTCAAAGCCAAAGGCGTTTCGTCGGTTTTTTGGGGAATTAAAAATATTTGTTTCATATGTGTCAATTTTATTCTTAACGCCATATGCGTCGAATTTTTCATCAAAGAGCGCTTGCGGCGCATATGTGTCAATTTCCTCCTTAACATCATATGTGTCAATTTCTTTTCCCCGCCCCAAAAAACTGACGGGATACAAAAAATAGTATAATAATATTTGACAATAAATGAAAAATATTATATATTGACTTCATACAAGGCCTTTTCGTCTAGTGGTTAGGACGGGTGATTCTCAGTCATCAAACAGGGGTTCGATCCCCCTAAGGGCTAAGATTTTTAAACCTATCTTTTATGTTATAAGTCGGATAAGCGTTAATGGAAAATGGTTTTAACAAGTTCAATATCGAAAACGATCTGATAAATTTGCTTGAAGAGAGACGTATTTATAGTCCGACCGAAATACAGGAAGAGGTCATTCCTAAGATACTGCGAAACCAAAACGTTATAGGACAGGCAAAAACCGGAACAGGCAAAACAATAGCTTACGTCGTTCCTATTATCGACTTGTTGCGAAGAAAAAAAGAGAACGTCCTTATTATTGCCCCCACTAAGGAGCTCGCCGCGCAGATATTTAAAGAGGTTCAATATTTTAGCTCGGGCTCGGATATAGACTCTATTCTATTAATTAGCGGAGAAAATATCAATACGGCTAAGGAAAAATTAAAAAGAGATTATAATATATACATCGGGGTTCCGGGGAGAATAATAAAACTTGTAGACGTTGGAGCTTTAAAATTATCTTCTATGAAAAGGATGGTATTAGACGAGATTGATTTTCTGATCGATCTGGGCTTTAAAAAGGATTTGGAGAGAATATTTGAGCTCTCTAAAAATGTTTACCAGACGATGGCTTTTTCGGCGACCTTGTCTCATGAAACAAAAAAGATATTGGACATTGCCAATAAGCAAAATATTACGTCGAGAGTTCATCCAAAAAACAAACTGCCCGTCAACATTAAAAATTATTTTTTCCCGATAGATAGCGAAGCTAACAGATCGGAAGTTCTTCTTAATATTCTTGAGAATATAAATCCGTATCTCTGTATTATTTTTTGCAGAACCAAAAAAGAGAGCGATTGGCTATATTCTTTATTAAAGGAAAAAAAATATCTGACGGCGGTTCTTAACGGCGGATTGACGCCGGCGCAAAGAAAGCGAGAGCTTGACAGTTTTAGAAAAGCTAAAGTCCAATATCTTGTATCCACAGATTTGGCTGGCAGGGGCTTGGATATAGAAGGGATTAACTATATTATTAATTATAATCTTCCGCTTAACGAGCTTGATTATCTTCATAGAGCTGGTAGAACCGGAAGGGTGGAAGAGGAGGGGATAGCCTATTCGATTTGCAACGAGCTCGACGAGGGGTATTTAAAAAAATATTCTTACGAATTGGATTTTATTCCTCTACCGCTAAAAATTGAAAAAAATAAAATAGTCGAATACAAAAATTATAAAGGGGTTAAACCGAGATTTAATCTTAAAGATAAAGAGAAAATAAAGAAAATAATTGAAATAAATAAAAATATTAAAGCCAAAAAGGAGGAGAACGATGCCAAAAAGGCGAGAAGATATAGAAAAAAACGATAAGTGGAATATTGAAAGTATATTTGCTACGGACGAATTGTGGGAATATGAGTTTGATGTATTTAAAAAAGAGATTAAAGATATTAGTCTGTTTAGAGGAAAACTTAAAAATAGCGAAACAGAAATTTTAAACGCTATTCAAAAATCTATTTTTTTGGATAGAAAACTAGGCAAACTCTTCACCTACGCTCATACTAGACGCGACGAGGATACCAAAAACGAAAAATATAAAACTTATTATGAAAAAGCTTGTAACGTTTCCGTAGAATTAGACGAATTATCGTCGTATTTAGTTCCGGAATTGCTCTCAATTGAAGAGTCCCTATTAATCAAATATATAAATTCCGACGTATTAAAAGAGTATAAATTTCATTTAGAAAAAATTATTAGAACCAAACCTTATACTTTATCCGATAAGGAAGAGCGCGTCATATCTTTGGCCGGCTCTGCGCTCCGGACCGCTTACGACGTTTTTGGTTCGTTGAACGACGCCGATCTGAAATTTGGGACTATCAATATCGATAATAATGAAAAAGAGTTGACTCATGGGCTTTACTACTCGTATCTCATCGATAAAGATAGGCGTATAAGAGAAGCGGCGTTCAAAAAATATCATAATAAATACGACGAATTCCCGACGGCGTTTGCTTCTTTGTTAAACGGACAGATAAAAACTCATCTATTTAACAGTAAAGTTAGAAATTTTAAAGACTGTTTGGAAGCCTCTCTTTTTTATAAAAATATTGATACTTCTGTATATACAAACCTCATAGATACCGTAAGAAGTAATATTAGCGTATTACATAAATATCTCTCTTTTAGGAAAAAAGCTATGGGGTTGGACGAGTTGCGCCTTTACGACGTCTACATTCCGTTTGTCGAATCTCAGGAGATGAAATTTAGTTTTGACGAAGCCAAAACGGCTCTGCTTGAATCCGTTCAAATTTTGGGCGACGAATATTATTCGGAATTAAAGAAGGGGCTGGAAAACGACAGATGGGTAGATAAATATGAAAATGAGAATAAAAGAAGCGGCGCATACTCTACGGGCTGTTACGACACAATGCCGTTTATTTTATTAAATTTTAACGGAACGCTCAACGACGCTAAAACGTTAGCTCACGAAGCGGGACACAGTATGCATAGTTATATGACAAAAAAATATCAACCGCCGATATACGGTAGTTATCCGATTTTTTTAGCCGAGGTTGCGTCGACTTTTAACGAAGAGCTTTTTATTCACAACCTTTTAGGTAAAACGAAAGATAAAAATGTAAGGGCGTATCTTATTAATTCGAGATTGGAAGAGATAAGAGCGACTTTTTTTAGGCAGACTATGTTTGCAGAATTCGAATTGAAAATTCATAATTTTGTCGAAAACGATACTCCGTTGACTGAAAATTTACTGAAAACTGAATATAGAAAACTAAACGAGTATTATTTTGGCGAAAACGTTGTAATTGATAAGGAAATTGAGATAGAATGGGCGAGAATCCCGCATTTTTATTATAATTACTACGTCTATCAATATGCGACGGGTATCTCCGCCGCTATCGCCTTATTCAACAGAGTTATGAAAGGGGGCAAAAAGGAGATCGACGATTATCTCGGTTTTCTCAAAGCCGGAAATTCCAAATTCCCGCTCGATATACTAAAAGACGCGGGGGTCGATATGACCTCTCCGCGTCCCATAGAGGATACCGTCAAATATTTTGATTCGTTAATAAACGAACTTTCAGAAATTTACCAAGTATCCTAGTATATATAAATTATTCGCCTTCGGCTCTATTCTTCTTAGTTTCCGCAATGATGTCGTCGGCGAGCTTGCCGGTTATCGATTGATAACTGTCAAACTTTACCTCAAAACTGCCCGTTCCAGACGTTATCGATTTGAGATCGATAGAGTATTTCAATAACTCTTTTTGCGGAACTAACGCTTTTATCAATTCGATATTTCCTAAGGATTCTTGCCCCAAAACCTTGCCTCTTTTTGACGAAAGGTCGGAAAGGACGTCTCCTACATATTTTTGTTCTACGTACACGGAGAGCTCCATAATCGGTTCAAGCAATACCGGACTCGCCTGTCTCATCGCCTCTTTAAACGCTTCCCGCGAAGCTATTTTGAACGACATTTCCGACGAATCGACGGGGTGCTCTTTACCGTCTATGAGTTTAACTCCAATATCGACGACGTGAAATCCCGCAAGAACTCCGTCTTCCATCGCCTCGTGAAACCCTTTTTCGCAACCGGGAAAATATCCCTTACTTATAACTCCCCCGACTATTCCATTCTCAAACTGATAATACTTACCCGTTTCCAAGGGCCAAATATCGATTACGACTTTTCCGTATTGACCGTGTCCTCCGGACTGCTTTTTATGAGTATATTCGGCGGTAGCTCTCTTTTTGATAGTCTCGCGATACGGTATCAAAGGATCGGAAAGAATAGCCTCTATTTTATTTTTATCCTTAATTTTTTCGAGTATAAGTTTTATCTGCATTTCTCCCATTCCGGATATAACGTTTTGCTTAGTCTCGGCGTTGTAAGCGATCTTAAAAGTCGGGTCCTCTTCGCTCGCTTTTTGAAGAAGATTTATCATTTTTTCTTCGTCGTTTTTATTAGGCGCAGTTATAGCTTGCGAATAAATCGGCTGAGGAAACTCTATTTTAGGAAGTTTTACGATAGATTTTGGATCGCATAGAGTATCGTTAGTATTAACCGACGCTAATTTGGTAAACGCCCCGATATCTCCGGAATTTAAAAACTCTACTTCTTTTAAGGCTTTTCCGACAACTTTATACAACTTTCCGCATTTTTCTTTTATATTATAATTTGAATTCAAAAGTTCTATGTCGCGGGTAACTTTTCCTCTTTTTACTCTAAAATAAGAAATTTTACCGGAAAATTGGTCGATCGTAGTTTTAAATACAAACAGAGCTATCGGTTGATCGGATTTATTCTCTACAACAACCTCTTCGTCTTTGTCGTTAATCCCTACTAAAGAATCCGAATCTTCCGGAGAGGGCATATAGTTTACAACGCAGTCAAGAAGAGCCACGGTCCCGGAATTTATGATAGAATTCCCGACTAATACCGGGACAATTTTACCCGTTACGATAGCTTTTTTTAATCCCGTAATTATCTCTTCGTTAGTTAACTCCTCTCCCTCAAAATATTTATGCATAAGCGCGTCGTCCGTTTCGACGGCGACTTCAACCATCTCTTTAAAATAATCTTCAAGCCCAACGACGCTATCGGGGACTTTTTCTTTTCTTACAGTTTTGCCGTTGTTTTCAGGGTATCTCGCTTCTTTTTCTACAAGGTCTACTATTCCCTTAAAATCTTTTCCTCTTCCAATCGGTATAGATAACGGCACGAAAGTTACGTCTTTAAAGTTTTCTTTCAAATTTGCAAGACATTTTTCATAATCCGCATTTTCTTTATCCATTTTATTGATAAAAACTAACTTCGGCAGATCGCATTTTCTCCAAATTTTAAGAGTTTCTATCTCAACTCCGGCTTCGGCGTTTACGACAAATATAGCCGAGTCCGTTATTCTCATAGAAGCCGATACCTCTCCGACGAAGTCGGGAGAGCCGGGATTGTCTATAATGTTTATTAGCGTCTTATTCCACTCAAGATACGATATTGACGAATTGATTGATATTTTTTTAGCTATTTCCTGTTCAGTCCAATCGCTAACGGTTTTACCATCGTCGACTCTACCCATATCGGTAATCATATTCGCAGTATATAACGCGGCTTCATTTAAAGTAGTTTTTCCCGAATTGCCGTGCCCAAACAGCGCGATATTTCTGATATTTTTTGTATCAAAAGCCATACATCCTCCTAAAAAAGTCAACCGTAAGGTTAACTAATATTTTATATTTTAATTCGACAACATCGAATTTAGTTCCGGTAAACTTGCCGTTCTCGCGGCGTTCGTCTTTTCCTAAATAGATAGAGCTAATCTCGCCTCTTGTGTTTTACTCTCCTCGATACCTCGTAATATACCGTAATAGATTTAATTTACGGGATACCACGTAACGACTTTTTTCAATCTTCCATTGGGATGATAGGAGTTTTCCTGCCACCATTCGCTGCCGTAAGCGCTTATTCCATAGATAAGATTTCCCTTGCCGTCGTATTCGTATCGGTTCTCGTTTTCATCGCTATCTTTTTCGCAAATTAAATTTCCCGCGCCGTCGTACTCGTTCCATTTTTCATAACCGTTATTGATTTTTTCGTGAATTAATTCCCCTTTGCTATTGTACTCATACCATTCTTCATAGTCGCCGGTTTTTCGATAGGTTTTATTTCCCCTATCGTCGTATCCGTAAAAGGTCTCTTTTCCGGAGTTGTCTTTTTCATAAATCAAATTTCCATTACTATCGCGTTCGAACCAAAACTCCAGACCGTCGCTGTCTTTTTGATAGGTTTTATTTTCTATACTGTCGTATTCCCACCAAGTCTCTTTTCCGGAATTGTCGTTTTCATAGATAATATTTCCCGCGTTATCGTACTTTCGCCAGATTTCATATCCATATTTGTATTTTGTATGGGTTAGATTTCCATTGTCGTCGTATTCGTACCAAATTTCGTCTTCAGCGCCATTTTCATAAATTAAATTTCCGCGGTTGTCATACTCTTCTATCCCGGCGCATACCGCCCATCCCGACATTATTTTGCCGTTGATATTAAATTCTTTATTAACCTCTTCTCCAACCGCGGCAGTTTGCTCGTCTACGGCGTCGGTCTGAGCGTCCAAATCTACGGCGGCGTCGGTCTGTTCTTTTACAATTTCAGAGCTCTCTTGCGCGTTGTTAGCCGCCTCTTTTTTACAAGCGCTTGTTATTAAAAGCGCAAAAAGACAACAAAAAAAACCAAGTAAAAATCTCTTTTTCATAAAAATCTTCCTAATTTTTTTAACTTGGATTCCACGTAATAACTTTTTTTAATTTTCCATTGGGATGATAAGCGTTTTCATGCCACCATGCGTTGCCATAGCCGCTTACTCCATAGATAAGATTTCCTTTGCCGTCGTATTCGTACCAGTACTCGTTTTTATCGCTGTCTTTTTCGCGAATTAAATTTCCCTTTTTGTCATACTCATACTCCTTCCAACTCTTGAGCCCATTACTGTTCATCTGTTTATAGACTAACTTCCCATTGTCGTCATACTTATTCCATTCCTCATAGTCTTGAGAGGTTTTAGAGTGAATTAAATTTCCTTTTTTGTCATACTCATCCCATTTTTCATAGTTGCCGGTTTTTTGATAGATTTGATTCCCTTTGTTATCGTATTTGTAAAAGGTTTCGCCTCCATCGCCGTCTTTTATATAGATCAAATTTCCCTTATCGTCGTGTTCGTACCAGTTTTCGAAACTCTCCCTATCGTCAATGTATTTAGAATAACTTATTTTCCCCTTGCCGTCGTATTCCCTTTCCCACCTCTTTTCCCTTCCATCGCTGTCGTTTTCATAGATTTTACCCCCTTTGCCGTCGTATTTATACCATTTTTCATATCCGTAGCTGTATTTTTTATGGGTTAAATTTCCATTGTCGTCATATTCTGCCCAAGTCTCGCCTTCCCAGCTGTTGTTTTCATAAATTAAATTTCCGCGGTCGTCGTACTCTTTTATTTCTGTACACACTACCAATTTTGACATTGTTTTGCCGTTGATATTAAATTCTTTCTGGACCTTCTCGTCGATAGTCGCAGTTAGTTCCTCTACGACGCCGGCCGCCCCTTTTTTGCAAGCGCCTAGCGCCAAAAGTACAAAAATAAGAGACGCCCCAAGCGCAAATTTCTTTTTCATAAAAACCCTCCTAAATTATTTTTCCGGTTAATAATGCGCAAATTAACCTTATCTAACGAGATATTATAAAATATATAAATAAAGACTATCGCAAAAGATAGTCTTTAGTTTTATAATGAATTCGCTATTTACCGGCTTCTTTTTGCAATTCTGGTACTTTATCGATATTTTCCCACGAAAATCCCTTTCTGCCAAAATGACCGTAAGAAGCGGTTTTTTCAAAAATCGGTTTTCTCAAATCTAAAGTTTTGATTATACCGCCGGGAGTCAGATCAAAGACCTTCTTAACGGCTTCTTCGATTTTTTGCTCCGGAACTTTAGCCGTTTTAAAAGTCTCGACCATAACCGATACCGGAAACGGAACGCCGATAGCGTAAGCCAATTGTACTTCGCATCTGTCGCAAAGCCCGGCGGCTACTACGTTTTTAGCGACGTAACGAGCCATATACGCCGCGGATCTATCTACCTTTGTGGGGTCTTTACCGCTGAACGCGCCGCCGCCGTGTCTGCCCATACCGCCGTAAGTATCTACTATGATCTTTCTGCCGGTTAATCCCGAATCGCCGTGAGGTCCGCCGATAACGAATCTTCCGGTGGGATTTACGAAATATTTTGTATCTTTTGTAAGAAGTCCGGTAGGTTCTAATACCGGTTTGATAATTTTGGATATTATATCGTTTTTGAGCTCTTCGTATCCGATATTTTCGTCGTGCTGATGAGAAACTACTACAGTATCGATTCTTATCGGTTTATATCCGTCGTACTCGATAGTTACTTGACTCTTCGAGTCGGGTCTTAGCCATGTAAGTTTGCCGGTTTTTCTAATTTCCGCCGCGTACTCCAAAATCTCGTGAGCGTATTTTATAGGGGCGGGCATAAGTTCCGCCGTTTCGTTACAGGCAAAACCAAACATCATCCCCTGATCGCCGGCGCCTTGTTGTCCTTCAAATTCTTTCAATCCGACTCCCGAAACGCCTTGAGAAATGTCCGGCGATTGCGAGTGAATCGTATTTAATATAGCCATTGAGTCGTAATCCAAGCCGTATTCCGGTTTGTCGTATCCTATTCTTTTTACGACTCCTCTGATAACCTCTTGATAATCTACTATAGACTTTGTCGTGATCTCTCCCCCGACTAAAACCATACCGGTCGTAGTAAAAGTTTCGCAAGCTACTCTCGACATCGGATCTCCGGCTAAACATGCGTCTAATACCGCGTCGGATACCTGATCAGCTATTTTATCCGGATGCCCTTCGCTTACGGACTCCGAAGTAAATAAATATTTTCTGTTATCCATTCTAAATTTCTCCTTAAAAATAAATCAGACTATTAAGTTAAACTAGTATATAAATTTCAGCTAATGTACTATAATTATTTAAAAAAATCAATAGTATAGTATAAATATTAAAAATAACTTTACAAAGCTATTATAATTTCATACAATTTGAGTTAATCTTAACCGTTATTATAAACGGATCAAAAATTTAATCGAAGGGGGTAATTTTATGAAAAAAGCGTTTTTATTATTGATCGCGCTCTCGCTTTTATCGACTTTTTCTTGTAAAAAGGATAAAACCGACGGGGAGGTCAAACTTCAACTGTTTCATTATAAACAGGAGATTGTTAACGAATTAAAAGAGATTACGGCGTTATTTAAGGAAAAATATCCGAATATTACTATCGAAACGGAAACTATTCCAAACGACGCTCAAACCGTGTTAAAAACAAAGTTGCAATCGGGAGAGGCGCCTGAAATAATGATGTTGCAGTCTTATACGACCGTTTTTGACTATGCCGAAGCCGGGTATCTGCTGGATCTGTCAAAAGAGGCTTTTATGCAAAGAATAGTCGCCGGAGCAAAGAAATCCGTTACCTTTAAAGGAAGTCAATACGCCGTTCCGATGGATATGGCGGGAATAGGCGTTATTTATAATAAAGATATTTTTGCAAAGTATAACATTGCGATTCCGCAGACTCTAGACGAATTGAAGGGGGTTTGCGACGTATTAAACAAAAACGGTATAATACCGTTTGCCGTATCTATCAGCGACAACTGGCCTTTGGGGCATTTTTTTTCAATGGCTCATACGGCGTTTATCGGAGATAAACTTGATACTTGGATTAAATCAATGAACGACGGAGTAGGCTCGTTTAAAAGCGAAGATATGAACAGGGCTTTTGAGGTATTTGATTTTTATAAGAATAACGCAGGACCAAAAGCTATGGAGACGACCTACAACAATCAATATACAAATTTTGCTTCTGGAAAATACGCTATGATGGTTCAAGGATTGTGGGCTTACGGAACGGGATCTAAAACGGTTAATCCGGCTCTTAAAGCGGGATTTTTTCCGTTTCCTTTTACTAACGATCCGTCTCAAACGAAACTATACGTAGATACCGACTCGACGTTAGCCGTATCTGCGACGGCAAGTCCCGAAAAAATCGACGCCGCTAAAAAATTTCTTGATTTCCTCACCGGCGACGAAGGGGTAAAACTCTGGGTAGAGAAATGTAAACTTATACCGACGGTAAAAGGCGCAAACGTCGATAGTCTCGACGAGCCGTATCAAGACTTGATGAAGTATATTAACGAAGGTAAAATAATGCCGTGGGCTTTCTCAATATGGCCCGTAACGGTTTTTGAACAGTCTAAAGTCGCTATGCAAGAGTATTACAGCGGACAAAAAAATAAAGATCAAGTTATGGAGTATCTGGACAATCTTTGGAAGATTTCTAAAGGTATGAAGTAAAATTATACTTTAACAAGGGGTTAATAGCCCCTTGTTAATTTTTTATATGAAAAAATATTTTACCAAAAGAAACAATAAATATTTTTTATATCTTTTCGTTATACCGGCTATTGTTTTATATATAGTTTTTTTTGTTTATCCTTTTATACAGGGGATAGGATACTCTTTCACAAATTGGAACGGATTGACCCCAAAGATACCTATACAGGTAAATAGTTACGATTTTGACAATATTATAAAATATAACATTCCTAAAGAGATTAGATACGATAATTTTCATAAAACGATTTTACAAAAAATAAAAATCGAAAGCGATAGAGAGTTCGTTAGATCGCTGTATTTGCCGCCGTATCCTTCCGAGTTAATGAAAGAAATTATAGATAATAAAATCGGCAATAAAATCGGCGCGGATAATGAAGAGATGTTTTATTTTTACTACTCTTTGGCGGACGACAAGTATATTTATACGGCGCGACAATTGTCGTACGACGATTTGCGTCAATTTATAAAATATTTGAAAACTAAAAAAATAATTTCCCTAGAAAATTATGCTCTAAAAGAGAATATAAACGAACGGGATAGAGATAGATTATCCAAAATACTAACGGATATAAATTTTAGGAAACCTCTATCGGCTAAAGAGAGAAGTTATATCGAAAAGTTTTACAGAAATAACGGCTCTCTTTATATACTCGACAATAAAATTAAGTTGTATGAAATTTCAAAAATACGGAGATTAATTGCAAGAGTAGGATACTCTTCGATAAAATTTATTGGATTACAAAATTTTATCGATATTTTTACGATCGACGAGAGATTCCCAAGAGTTGCGTCGTTCACAATATTTTTTACCGTATTTAACGTAGTTTTGATTAATTTATTTGGAATGATTTTGGCTCTGCTTTTGGATATGAGATTTCGGACGAAAAAAGCCCTTAGGGCGATGTTTTTTATGCCGAACGTTTTGAGCTTGATAATCGTCGCTTTTATTTGGACTTTTCTATTTCAAAATGTGATACCCGCGATACCCGGAACCGACGGCTGGCTGGGAGATCCTAAAGTCGCGCCGTATTCCGTTATTATCGCTTCGGTTTGGCAAGGTATGGGGTATATAATGGTCATATACCTTGCCGGGCTTCAAAGCATACCGCAGGATATATTGGAAGTTGCCGAGATAGACGGCGCGTCGGGGTTGAGAAAGTTTTTTAGCATTACGCTTCCTCTACTGTTGCCGGCGGCTACAATTAGTTTTTTTATAACGCTTACTAACTCGCTGAAAACGTTTGAAATAATGTTGGCTCTTACTAAAGGGGGACCCGGAAGCGCGACGGAGAGTTACGTTTTAAATATCTACAACGACGCCTTCGCTAATAATATGTTTGGATACGCGACGGCGAAGGCGGTAATATTGTTTCTTGTTATTATGACCATAACCGTTATTCAATTAACGGTTATGAAAAGAAAAGAGATAGAGTATTAAGACGGAGGATATATGTCTGAAGGAAACGAGATAGTAAAAAAATCGTTGTTGAAAAATTCTCAAAAGAAGGTATTTCTAGTCGTATTTGAATGTTTTCTAATATTATGCGCTATTTTATTTCTTTTCCCTGTCTTTCTAACTATTTTTAACTCTTTTAAATCAAATTCTGAAATATTAAAAGATCCTTTATCGTTCCCAAAATTCTCAAAGAGACTTCCCGATAAAATAAAAGTCGAGGATTTGGAGAGCGATTTATTGAACTTGATTTTAATAGACGACGACAAAAATTTTATAAGATCTAAATATAACCGCGTCGATAAATATTATTTGTTGAGTAAAAATATCGCAAAAGAAGATTATAACAGAATTATAGATATAGTTGAAAAAAATGGAATAAATAAGACTGTTTTTCAAAATATTAAAGATAATTACGTTGGAGCGTGGAATTACGGCAATATTCCGGTAAAAATAGACGGGAAAACTAAAAAAAACTTCGTTACTTTTCCTCAGGTTTTTCTAAATACGATTATAATAACTATTTTCAGCGCGGCGGGGATCGTATTGGTAAGCTCGATGGCGTCTTACGCGCTGGTAAGGGTAAAAAATAAATTCAGCTGGATAATATTTCTGTTTTTTACATTCTCAATGGTTGTGCCTTTTCAGGCAATAATGATACCGCTCGTTGAAACGGCGAAAATTCTCGGAGTAAAAAACTCCATACCGGGAATTATATTGATTTATATGGGGGTGGGAAGTCCTTTGGCGGTCTTTATGTATCACGGCTTTATAAAAGGAATACCAAAAGAGCTTGAGGAGTCTGCGGCGATAGACGGAGCCGGACCTTTTACGATTTTTTTTAAAATAGTGTTTCCTTTGTTAACTCCCATTACTGCGACAATTGTCATACTCGACGTTCTCTGGATATGGAACGATTTTTTACTGCCACTAATCATATTACAAAGCAAAGAGCTTAAAACAATCCAACTGGCGCAGTACTCGTTTTTCGGGGCGTATAAAAGAGAATACGGTCTGGCGCTTGCCTCGTTGGTTATATCCGCCTCGCCGATTGTCGTATTTTATCTCTTTATGCAGAAATATATAATAAAAGGGATAACTTCGGGAGCGGTGAAGGGGTAGTAAATATATTAAGGGTATTTTTTATTAAGATACTTTTCGATATCTTCTATCTGTTTTTGAGGGGTGGAGCTCCCGCCGGAGACGCCTATCGTTTCAAATCGATCTAGATCGATAGATTCCAGATCGTTTATAGTTTCTATAAAATAGCTTTCGCAATATAATCGGGATATGTCGAATAGAGCCGTCGTGTTGGCGCTTTTTTTATCCCCGATAATCAGCATTACGTCGGCTTTTTGCGCCAGCGATATCGTTTCGTTTTGGATATTTATAGGAGCTTTGCATAAAGTATTGTTAATCTCAATTTTTTGGTAATATTTATGAAAATATTCAACAATTGCGTCAAAATCGTTTGGATTTGCCGTAGTTTGCGAAATAAAAGCGATTTTATCGTATTTATTATAAATATCTTCGATCGCTTTTATTTCAGAAATATTTTTTATTATCAATAATTTATCGGAACAATAACCGGCGATCCCTTTAACTTCAGGATGATCTTTTTTGCCCAAAATAATAACAAAATAGTCGTCGTTAGAATATTTTTGAGCAAGTATCTGTATTTTTTTTACGTTTGGACACGTTAGGTCTATAACGTTTTTATTTGATCTAAGGAGTCTCTCTTCGCCCGGCGTTATTCCGTGCGCTCTAACGACTACGTTTTCAATCGCGTCGTCATTAATTATTTCGTTAATATCGGCGATGATTTTTATGCCCCTTTCTATCAAAGTTTCTAAGGCAAATCGATTGTGAACTATTTCGCCGTAGCAACATACGTTTTTGTATTTTTCCAGAGAATCCAGCGATTTAGTAAACGCGTTTTTTACCCCCATGCAAAAACCGCATTTTTTTGATTTAATAATCTTTTTCATAAAATTTAAATTTTAGGAGTCGTATCGTATATATCGACGTTGCCAAAATACTTTTCGTAAAGTTCGTTATATTTTTCGACGGACAAATCGACGTAAGGCAGTATCTCCTCTTTTTGACGCTTTGATTTAATAATCTGTTTGATAGCCGCGAGCAACTTTGAGTCGTTCGTTGCCGTCATTTTATTGTATCGATGATCGTCAAAAAGTATTACTCTTAATATTGAGGTTAATAGGCGTAAAAAGTTTGATTCAATTTCAAGATAGTAAAAGTTTGAAAAATTTTTTGAATTCGCAGTTTTATATAACTCTTCGATTAACTCTATAAGGTTAATGTTAAGAGAGAAACTAAAACAGTAGCTGGCGCTTTTAAAAATTAGATCGATAGGATAGGGGATCGCTCTGTTGATTTTTTCGATAATCTCGTCTTGAAAAATCTTTGAAAGAGTAATCATGGTAAATTTGCTATAACATTGTTCGTTAAGGATTAAAGAGACGTTTTTATTTATTCCCAAAAAACCGTTTTTTGGCGGGCACAATACCGTATTACAGTCCATATTTGCTTGGACTAAATGACCTATATTAATTAAAATAAAAAAAGAACTAAAAAGATCGTTGGGGATGTTTAAGCTTTCCGACGGTTTATGTTCAAAATGCTTAACTGAAAGTAAATTGTTTGCTATTTCATTTTCAAAATTAAAATACTCTTTTAAAATCATAAAGTTTCTTCTTTAAAAAACGAATTTTGAGATAAATACTTTTTTATTTTTAAGTTTTTTGCTATAGCGCCCTTAAAAATAGTCTCGCTAACGGTTTCAAAAAACAGAGAAATTTTTTGAACGTCGTTAGGAAGAAATTACTCAAGATTACCCCATTCAAAAATTACGATACAAATTATTTTATTATTGTAAATAAAGGGATAAAAAAGCGCCGAGTATTTGGATAATTCCAAAAAACTCTCTTCAAATTCGCTTAATTCATTTTCCATCGACTCGTCGTAATTTGTTATGATCGGTTTTCTTGACCGTATAGAACGACCGATAATATTATCTTTTATATCTGAAATAATGCCGATTATTTCGTCCTTCTTTGCGTTTTTTTGTATCCAACTTACTATTTTGTACAAGTTTTGCTCTTCGTCGACAGATAGCGCTATAGTCTTACTTGAATGAGCCAGAGCCGAACTTTTTGCTATGATATTTTGCAGAGCCAATTCCGGCGAATTTATATCGTTTAGTTCCGATTGTATCTCGTAGAGAGCTTTATAAACTTCTTTTGTCTCATTATTTTTTTGTAATAAAAAATTCTGATAAACTATATTAATCGCTTGCTGAGCGAAGGGAATAATAGTTTCAAGATCGTTATAGTCAAAATTTATATGGTTATACCTCGCTAGCGCCATTCCGCCCATCAACTCGCCTTTTATCTTTAACGGTATAGCCATCATCGCTTTTTTTAGTTTATCCGGGCACGAATCTATATCCGGATTGTAATCTTCGTAATTCATAAATTTAGTTTCGCCTAGCGCGCAGGCTTCGCCCAACAAATATTTTCCGATCGGAATTTTAATTTTGAAAGTTTTTATACGAATATCGACTTTTTCATTAGAATAAATTGCGGTAAGAAAATTTTTATCGTTGTCGAGTTTGTATAAAATAACGGTCTCCGTAGATACCAAGCTACTTGTGATTTTTGCTATTATATCCAGAGTCGTATAAAAACTGCTCGACGAACTGAGCGATAATATTGTCTCATACAACGCCTTGTACTTCATTTTTGAATCGATATTTTCTTTTATAAGTAAAATTTCTTTATATTTTAATAGCGCGTGTTTAAAAAAAGTGTTGGCTATAGTCGATTCGATCATGTTGTAATTACGCGAATTTATTTTGGATAGTATAAAAATACCGCTTGGGGTTTCTGAATTAAAAAATAACGGACAAAAAAGGTAAGAAGAATAAGTATTAACCGAATTATAGATTTCATAATCAATATTTTTTTCATTGCTATTGTAGAAAAATATACTTCTCAAATTTATTATCTGTTTCATCAAAGAGACGTTCAAATTAAGTTTGTGTTTTTCAAGATAAGACTTTATTTCATCGCATTCGTCTATAAAAATCGGATTTAGCGCGTTTTCTTTTATATCTATGTCGAAATAGGATACCGTGTCTGAAAAGGTTAGTTTTTTGAGTTCTTTAGCGCAAAATATCTTCAGATCGTAAATATTATTGATATTGTTCATATTAGCGATACCGTAATATAGCGCTTTATATATTTCGTTAGGAAGCTTGGTTTTTATATTGTTTATATCTTCATGTTCCGAACGGTATAATTTGATAAAACCGGAATCCTCTATAATTTTTTTTGCCAAATTTTTTAAGTTAATTAATATATCAAATTCAAGTTCGGAAAATTTTTTTTCGTTAAACACTACTATAAAGCCTAATCTGTAATTTTGGACGCATAACGGGATAAACGAAATATATTTTAAATTTTTTGTTTCTAAATAATTTGTCAACATATCGAAACAATCTGCGTCTATTATTTTATTAAAATCTTGATAAGCAATTTCTTTGTATGAGTTCGTATTTATAAAATAGGGCGAATCCTCTTCAAATATTAAATCAAGAAAATCGTCTACTTTTTTTAGAGACAAATAATTATAATCTATACGTTTTTTTAAATATTTAACGGTCATCTTATCAGACTCGGTCATAAACCGCGCCTTCGTTTCAGAAGATATATCCCAATATTTTATAGAATAATAATTTTGGTCGTTAAAAAAAAACAGGTTTGTAAGAGCTATATCTTTTGATACGGTTTTACATATTTTTTTTGCTATTTTTTTGATTTCGTTTGAATATTTTTTTGCCGCTATCTCGCTTAAAATCGAAAGAGCGCGATCGAGGTTTTTTACCGTCTTAAATTTTATTTCATAATCGTATTTTTTAACGCCGTTTTTAAGAGGAGTTATATCGACGTTGTATGAAAGCAATTCGTTATTTATATTAAGCGTTATTACTCCGGAAACGTTTTTATTTGAAGATATCGCCTCTTTAATCAGATTTGTCAAACGAAAGGAGTCGTTTTGAAAAAAAAGCGTCTCCTCAATGGCGATTTTCGAGTCTTTTTTTTTAGAGCTTATTAATCCGGTTATCTTTTTTGAGCGCCATATAACCTGTTTGTCTGAATTGATAATTATTTTAAAGTTATTAATTATTTTTTTCATTTGGTATTATTATTTTATAGCGAAGAGTTAGTATAATATATAAAAATAAAAAAAACAATAAAATAATTAATATTAATAATTAAATTATGACTTAATTATTCCGATATTTTTAAAGAATATAAAAAAAATTGTATCCGGCGGGGAATATGAAAAGAATAATTTTTATTTTTACTTTTTTAAGTTTGATTTGGTCCGTTTATTCTATAGAAGAGATACTTATAGACTTCAACGATATTAGAGATACGACGATTGATTTTTCGAAATTTACGGTTGCGGATTGGCCTCCCGAACAATTAAAATATATGAACGTCGATTTGCATCCTTCAAAATGGGTGGTGTTTGTTAACTCGTCGTCGTTTAACGTTGAGTCAAGGAATAGAACTTATCCATTTTTAGCAAAAGTTAAGATAATGTCTCCGATCGAATCTGAAGTTTTAGCCGTTAGAGCTTTTTTGCCTCAAAAATACGCTAACAGCAATATAACTATCAAAACGCCTTTTGAAATTCCTTCGTTTTATATGTCTCCTCACAAAGAGGACGATTATATGGGGACAATGTTTTTGAACAAAGGGGTTGTAAGAAACGTTGGAATTATGAGAAAACTTAGCGTTTTTATGTGCGGAAATAATTTCAATTATACTCTTTACGTTCGTATCAAAGATCAAAGAGGGGTAGAGAGGGATATTTACATAGGATATATAAATTTTACAGGTTGGCAAACGCGAGCTTGGACAAATCCGGATTACGATAATCAATTAATTTTGAAAGATATGTATAAAAAAACAAGACCGTATTATCCCGACGAATATCCCTATATTAAACTTGTAGGTTTTATCATAAATAGAATAGATACGGAAGTTACGGGTAACTTTGTAACTATGATAAAAGAGGTTACGGTTGAATTTGACGAAGAATTTGTCGATATAAGATCTTCGAGCGGCGAGGATTTGATTCCGTCCGTTATGACCGAAGAGAAAATATTCGGCATATATCAAGAAGAACTGATGAAAAGAGCTACCGCTGAGATGGAAAACGTCAACGTCTTTTTGTATCACCAATGGGAAAATAAAATGAAAATGGACGTTCCATACAGATAAATTTAAAAATAAAAAAAACGCGGTCTGTTAGAGACCGTTTTTTTTTGTTGATAATATTAAGATAATGTAGTACCTTATCTAAAAATTTAGGAAGTCTTTATGCTGTATATTAATTTCCCCCAATGGATCAAACCTGAAGTCTTCGGATTTCTCAATTTGCCCGAAGGACATTTTTTAAATTTCGTAAGATGGTACGGTCTGATGTACATCGTCGCTATTATGCTGTCGTTTTTTCAAAGCCGTTATTTATTAAAAAAGGAGAAATACAAAACTCTCAATAAACAGATAATCGACGATTACTATTTTTGGGCGGCGATAGGGTTAGTTCTTGGCGCTCGAATTATATTCTGTCTTGTTTACGACTTCGGTTATTATATTCGAAATATTAACGAAATTCTTATCCCCATTAGAGACGGACGATTTGTAGGATTTCAAGGAATGTCGTTTCACGGCGGAGCTATAGGAGTATTTGTCGCTTCTCTGTTATTTGCCCGTTTTAAAAAAATTAACTTTTTAGAACTATGCGATTTGATATTTCCGACGATACCGCTGGGATATACTTTTGGACGGCTTGCCAACTTTATAAACGGAGAACTTTACGGTAGGATCACATCTTCATGGATAGGAATATTGTTTCCAACCGCCGAAAAAGTTCCTTTGGAGTATGCCGGAGCTCAAAAAATTATCGGCGATCTGGGATGGACGGTAGATACGGCGGCTAAAACGGTTGCAAATTCGTCCGGCGAACTTATAAACAACGCGTTAGATATTAAGTTTATAAACAACGTTGAAACTATTTTTATAAATCTTCCGCGTCATCCCTCCCAGTTATACGAAGCGTTTTTCGAAGGGATAGTTCTGTTTTTTATCGTGTGGTTTATAGCCAGAAAACTAAAACTATTCAGAGGATTTTCCGCAGTCGTTTATCTGTTTGGATACGCTCTGTTTAGATTTATTATTGAATTTTTTAGACAGCCGGATTCTCAATTCGCCGACGTTGAAAAAGGCAAATATATCGGGTATATTTTCGGATCAATTTCAATGGGACAGATACTTTCAATTATTATGATGTTAGTTGCCGTTTTTGCCGCTATTTATCTGTATAACCTTGATAAAGCTAATAAAACAAACAAGGCAGATAAAATACCCATAAAAACGAAAGATTCAAACAATAAACGGCGTAAAAGCCGAAAGTAAGTTTGAAGTAAGTTTGAAGCAAGTTTGTCTGATAGATAAAAACGGAGCGCTTAGTTAATTTTATTTTTATCTATTTTTTCGGAAGTATTTTCGTTTAGCGCCGCTAATAGATCTTTAGCGTATAGATCGTTAGGATTTAGATCGAGAATTACTTCGCAATATTTCTTAGATACGTCGATAGCGCCTCTCTTATACGACAATAAGGCGAGGTTTGATAATATTGAAAGATCGTCCGGTTTATAGTTGAGCGCCTTGTAAAAATTCAGCTCGCTTTTTGCAAAAACGCCCAAATTCATATAACAAAGTCCCATTTCATTATGGACGTCGGCAGATTTTTTATTTAAAGACAGACTTTTTTCAAAAAAATTAAGCGCCTCGTCGAATCTTTCCATTTTTTTAAAAATCGTACCTTTTGTAAAATATCCCAGCCATGATTTTGGGTATTTATTTATATACTTATCTATATATTCGATAGCTTCCGCGTCCAAATCGGACTGAACCAACTCCTGAGCGGTAGTAAGATTTTCGTCGGCGACCCCGAGATAATTGATATCGTATAAAAGATTTTCAACCTCTTTTTTTCGTTCTATATCCGTCGAAATATTTAAAAATTCTTCGAAATACTCCGTCGCTTTTAAAAAATTCTCTTTTACAACGTAAAATCGCCCAAGATAAAAAAGAGCCGTTTCCGTTTTATGTTCAAACGAATCTACAATTTTAAAATAATTAAAAGCGACTTCCTCTTTTTTAGACGCCTCTTTATCTTCGCCTCTTTCATAAAGATATTGAGTATATTCGTCGTAACAAACTGCCAAATTTAGAGCCGTTTCTAAAGAATCCGGTTTTAAAGCTCTTAATACGTTAAACATATCGATAGCTTCTTCGAAATGAAACTCTCTTTCCGCCTGATAGGCGGTCGAAGCCAATCTGCTTTCGATATCCGGCTGAATCGAAAAGATAAAATCTCTATAATAAGGTAAATTTTCATTATCCGGCTCGGTCATAATAACCTTTATCATACCCGTCATAATATTTTGCGGATTGATCATATCCGCGTCGAACTTAGCGCCCTCTTCGACAAAAACGGGAAGCGGCGCGTCTTCTCTGACTCTAAAATTACCTATCCGGAAATTATTCTTCCCCTCCATAGAAATGAAAACTACGTCTTTTAAAATCATCTCAATACGGCTCCAAAGGATTTTTTCAGATTATTAAGAATCAGCGTCATTTTTTCTTCAACTTCCGTATCGGTTAGCGTCGCGCTTTGCTTATTAAAATAAAAATTTAACGCGATGGAAGTCTTGTCTTTTTCAATAGATCCGCCTCGATAAATATCAAATATTTTAATGTTTTTAAGAATATCGATATTGAGAGAATTAATTGAGTCGATAATTTGAGACGATTTTATATTTTCAGGAATAATCACAGAAAGGTCTCTCTCCACCGAAGGGTATCTTGGAATTTCTTTGTAAAATATTTTAGGATTGACAAATTTACATAATTTATGAATAGAAAATTCCATTACAAAGCAATCTGTATCGATATCAAAAGAGTCGGCGATTATTGGATTGATTTTACCTAATAGACCGACTTCTTCGCCGCTAATAAATATTTTACTTTGTTGATATGGATGCAAATATACCTCTTCGGATTGTCTATATGCGGGGACTTCTCCGAAGTATCTAAAAATAGAATCCGCTATCCCTTTGATATCGTAATAGTCGAATAACGTTTCTTCATTGGTATGATCTTTTTCGTATTTAATACCGGCAAGAGCGACGGAACAATGCGTATATTCGTCGGGAAGCTCGTTTTGCGTAGGGATAGAGATATTTCCTACCTCAAAAATAGAGACGGATTTGTTTTTTCTAGTTATATTCAGCGATAAAGTTCTAATCATTCCGGGGATCAACGAACTTCGCATCCCCTGAGCTTCGTCGGATAAAGGGTCTTCAAGTTTTACAATATTTCTAAAATCGTGGTCGGTAGGAAGGCGCATTTTGTCAAAAATTGAACTTCCGACAAAACTGAGATTAAGCGCTTCGTCAAGCCCAAATCCGTAACATAAATCGCGAATATCTCTCTCCATTTTTTGAAAAGGGGTATAATGCGCGGCGTTTTCGCTCGGTTTATACGTAGGTTTAATATTATTTAGCCCGTATATTCGCGCGATCTCCTCTGAAATATCTTCTTTTATAGATACGTCGCCGCGCCATGACGGAATAACTATGCATAGTTCGTTATTAACAGTAGATACTTCAAAATCCAAACTTTCGAGAATATCGGACATAGTTCTTACGGGAATATCTGTTCCTAATTTATTATTGATCCAATCTGAAGAGACTACTACTTTGCGCTCCTCGTATTTTCCCGGATAAACGTCGATAATACCGTCGCAAATTTCGCCGACTCCCAGTTTATCAAAAAAATACAGCGCGCGTTTTAGCGACCTATCGCAATTTTCAATATCTATCGTTCTTTCAAATCTGTAAGAGGATTCGGATTTTAATCCTAATCTTTTCGAAGTTCTTCTGATGTTTTGAGGTCTGAAAAAAGCCGATTCAAGGAAAATATTTACGGTTTTATCTCCGACTTCGCTGATTTGACCGCCCATAACGCCGCCGATGCAGAGTCCCGCTTTCGGATCGGAAATAATTATATCGTCGGACGTTAGTTTTCTATCTATCTCGTCCAGAGTGGTAAGAATCTCATTTTCTCCGCCGTCGCGAACAATTATCTTTCTCTCGGCAATTTTATCCATATCGAAAGCGTGCAACGGTTGATTGCACTCCATCATTATATAGTTTGTAATATCGACAATGTTATTAATAGGGCGAATTCCGGATTTGATCAATCTTAATTGCATCCACAGAGGAGAAGGGGCGATTTTAACGTTTTTTACGACCGCTCCGCAATATCTTAGACAATTTTTTGTTCTTATTTCAACTCTCATCTCGTTATCTATATGATTCGAGGTTTTTTTATAACTAATTTCTTGATCTCTTTTAGTTCCGCCAAACTGAGCGTAAACTTCTCTCGCTATACCGTTAAGTCCTAAACAATCGCCCCTGTTGGCGGTCAGATCGACTTCAATTATAGTATCTTCAAATTTATCAATGTCGGCGTACATTGTTCCGTTTTTAACGTTTTTATCCGGATAAACGGCAAAATCCCCTTTATACGGAAGCCCTAAATCTTCGTATCGAACGATCATACCGTCGCTTTGGACCTCTTTAATTTTAGCCGGTTTGATAACTACGCCGGATTTAAACTCGGCTCCTTCCAGACCTACCAATAACTTATCGTTAGTTTTCATTCCGGTCATATTAGTAATTATTGTTTTTTCGCCAATATCGCCGCAATCTACCGTTAATACCGATAACAAATCGGCTTTTGGATGTTTCTCTATTTTTTTTATTTCTCCGCAAACTATATTTTGTTTTCCGATTCCGGTTTTGATCATAGTCTCAACTTCAAGACCGCTCATATAAAATTTTTCCGCTATAACTTCGGGAGTTTTGTCAATCTCTATTAATTCCATCAACCATTCGTAAGATATTTTCATAAATTTATCCTTATTCTAATAATATTATCTGAATTGCTGTAAAAATCTGATATCGTTGTCCGTAATTAGCCTTATATCGTTAATTTGATATTTTAACAACGCAATCCTTTCGGCTCCCATTCCAAAAGCCCAGCCGGAGTAAATATCGGGGTCGTAGCCCCCCATTTTGAGAACGTCGGGATGAACGCAACCGCATCCGAGTATCTCTAACCAGCCGGATTTTTTACAGAAACCGCACCCTTTTCCGCCGCAAAAAATGCAGCTAACGTCGACTTCCGCAGAAGGCTCGGTAAACGGGAAAAAAGAGGGGCGTAAACGTATCTTTGTATCTTGACCAAACATTTTTTTGACAAAAGAGAGCAGTATTCCTATCAAATCGGATAGCTTAACGTCTTTGTCGACCAAAAGCCCCTCAACCTGATGAAACTGAACATGATGAGTGGCGTCGATATCGTCTTTTCTAAAAACTCTTCCGGGACAGATAGTCCTGATAGGATTAGGCTTCATTTTTTGCATGGTTCTAGCCTGTACCGGAGAGGTATGAGTTCTTAATAACGTTTTGTCGTTAATATAAAAAGTATCTTGAGCGTCTCGAGCCGGATGATCGTCTTGAAAATTCATGGATTTAAAATTATTAAAATCCGTTTCAACTTCGGGACCTTCCGAAATATCAAAACCCATACCTAAAAATATACTTTCGATCTCGTCCATAACGATCTTTATAGGATGACGAGCGCCTCTTTTATACAACCTTCCGGGTAGAGTAATATCGATTTTTTCCTTTAAAAACTTATCGTTTAACTCCTTATCTTTCAACTCTTTGAGTTTTTCTTCAATAAATTTTTCAAGAAAATTCTTAGCGTCGTTAACCATCGCTCCTATTTTAGGTCTCTCTTCGCTTGAAAGAGTTCCCAAACTCTTCAAAACCGAAGTTAGTTCCCCTTTTTTTCCGAGATAAAAAACTTTAAGGTCTTCTACAGTTTTTGAATCTTTCGCAGATTTTAATTTTTCAAGGGCTCTCTCTTTTATATCGTTAATTAAATTTTTCATAATTTTACCTTCTACTACCGTTTGATAACATAAAACAGTCCATTATCTATTATTAGCCGGAATTTGTCAAGAATTTGATATATCTTTTAAGAGCGCCTCGTAGGTTTTTTTGGGGGGAATAAAAAATAGTTTTATGTAGAGCAGACGTATTTGGGATAATTTTCGATTACGAGCTCGTATAATAGCCGTTTTCGAGCGTTGATGTTTAACAGTTGTGTCATTTTACCCAAAAAGTCGTTTTTCAATTTATCGATCCTCAATTTCTTCCCAACAAGCTCAAGAAATCCTTCCAACCCGTACTTCATAACGCCGTTATAGAAAAACAGGATAATATCTCGAACCGTCGAAGCCATACCGAATTCGTTATACAAAGAATGCCATCTTTTTATTTGAAGATAGTCCGCTTCGCTGAT